>Ga0114923_10000029_pt1 | contig 125605 bp, 111 predicted proteins | sample SumtaG_FD_89578 | JGI IMG/M metagenome (GOLD analysis project Ga0114923, IMG submission 89578) | Deep subsurface microbial communities from Indian Ocean to uncover new lineages of life (NeLLi) - Sumatra_00157 metaG | ecosystem: Environmental > Aquatic > Marine > Oceanic > Sediment | place... | reverse complement strand
TCATATGTCACATTCGCATCATCAAGTTATGATTCGCAGATAGATTATTACGATAGGTTGGAACGCTTAACAACAGGAAGTGATATTTCTGCTATTCTTCCAGGTGATATCAATGTCACTTCAGTAACAGATTCATTAGAAGAGATATCCCATATTGACCAATACACCATCGAACATAGTTTCTCACTTGTTATGAATGGAGGGACTTACAAAACCCATGCTGTAGACTTCAGTGCATGGCTTGACATCACATATTGGGAGCAAGATTGGTTTGATACTCAGGTGTCAGAATCCTCCCTGTCTACATTATTGGAAAATTCATCATGTATCATTCTTGAAAAAAGAGTTGCCTTACGATTAGGTGTAGATATTGGCGACTCGATTGAAGTACAACCACGATATCGTACAAACGAGAGTGATACTGATTCAATGTTTGTAGTTGGGTTATTTGGTCCTGATCCAAGCATAAGAGTATATTCTGGGGGCTTTGAACATTACGAAGTAGAATCAACGTATTCCATAGTATCAAACAATCATCCTGAGTTGATTAATCAAAGTGAAACAATTACACGGATCTTAATTGATACGGATACAGGAGCTAATGTAAGTGAAGTAGTGGATGAGTTGAAAAATCTATCATTGTTCATTACATCATCCTCCGAATCTAATCTGGATCAGTATGGTATAGAGCAAATTGCACAATATTCAATCAGTGCAATAAGTCTGACATATGCAATAATATTGTCAACATTTGGAATTGGTAGTCTGGTCAACGATGCAATAAATGAGAGAAAGAGGGAACTGGCAGCATTACGACTTCGTGGTGTTTCAAAACGTGTTGTTCAAGTGTTGATTCTGAGTGAAATACTACCTGTGTTGTTCTCAGTAGCATTTGGAATCTTGATAGGTTCAATAGAAACGATGGGGGTAATTACAACCAGCTATTCTAATCTGGTTCCAGCACTAGTATCATCAAGATTTGTTGTTGGTCAATATTTCTTGTATCTCACTTTGCTCTCCATTTCTTTGATTGTTGTTTCTATTCTTTCAATTGTGTTACTAAGAAGAAATCTTCTCACAACCAAGTCTTTGAAATATTTGTAGTCAACAATTTACTAAGAAAATGCAACGGCAACAATACGAAAGGTGATGCACAGAAGTTTCGTACACTTACGCGCTCAATTAACGTATGTTCTAGGACACACAGATGAAAAACTTGGGGTTATTCTACTCCAAACATGCTATTTCTGTTAATAACTGAATAGACCTGCTAATAGACGAGTCTTGAGTTCCGACATGAACCACACATGACGGTGGTTATCGAAGTAAGATCCCTGAAAGTGCGTGTGATGCTGAATGCAGCAGAAGCGGAAATCCAGGTGCAAACAGAGCAGGATGGTCGGTTGGTTGACTTGGAGGGGATGATAGATCTGCTGCAGTTCTCGAGGGGCATGAAGCAGAGTGTGGAAAGAGCGTTTCCTCTTCTCAGTCCAGACGCTGCAGCTCTCGTTTGAATTTGCGTTTGTACCCTAGCACAATCATCCCTGAAACCACGAAACTACCTGTAACTATCATTATCATGATGTATAGTGTGCTAGAGATGACTGATGGACTAGCAAAATAGAGTCCCGGATATACATCGGAAAAGTGACCACTGATTGCATCCACTTCAATTTCCCCAGTCGTTTCAATACTCCCAAATAGTATGCGTGTAATACTAAATGTCCAAATTAATTGAAATTGAATATCCTGTTGCCTAAACGTATCAAGTCGCACGAGACGTAGAGTCGCATTTCCCCATTCAAATGAATCTTCAGAAATTTGAGGGTGAACGTCCGATGCCAATTTTCTTGCAGCAATATCATTTAGGATACCGACATCATCGAGATCTATGAAGGGTATGTTAATGAGATCATAGAAGAAACTGATGATTCGTCCTGTGGAGGTACTTACCTTTAATCGAACACCTGAAGAATATTTATCCGGAAAGACTTTACCAACAGTTGAACTAAGTATGATCTCATAAAAATCGGGAGTCACAGTACCATTGTACTCTAACTGCATGAGATCAGAGAGGTGTTCGTCTGTTAATTTCGGCGTAGTTCTGATATATCTTGAAGTAGATGGTAGAGTGTAGTTATGTGATTCAAGGAAGTGGACCGCAACTGTGTTTGCTTGGGATTTCGAGAGAGATTCTGCATCCCTGAAGGGGTAGAAGTCTAACAAATCTGAAGTAATATTGGATTTTTCATTCCAAAATTCTTCATATCCAATTACTTCCCCGGAAATTGAATTGATTATCACACGTACTGTCAGGCAAAGCACTTGATTTGTATAGTTTTTGAAAATGAAACTCCATCGAGTAGAGTCGTTCGTGAGAGCATCTGTATATTCTAGATGTTGTAGCAAACTAGCATTCACAAAAGCTTCCGCACTTTCGTGTGCAGAGTCCAGAGTAACTCGGAAATCTGATAATCTTAGAGAGAGGCGATACGGGTTTTCTGAGTTCAATGACCAGGTGCCGTTGTATGCAGCCGCATGATAAAATGAGCTAGCCAGCTCTGAGAAGATTGTTTCATTGAGTGGGGAACCAGGGAGCGAGATCGCACTAATGTCCATCCGAGTAGATTGGTAGACGACTCTTGGTAAAGCTGAACCAGCTAGGATTGTAATAAGTAAAAGAATTATAAACTGCCGCTGAAATTTAGATTGATAAATTGACATTCTCTAATCATATTGTGTATGAGAATATTTCTATATAATCCTAAGTTTTGAGCTTCCAAAGAATCGTGAATCAAGAAGCGTACAACTTTTTGTACTACTGAAAACCTTTTTGCAAAATCCACCAAGTTTCAAATAGAAAGATCATTGTTACGATTAGCAAAACAAGTATTAGTGTAATATCAGTAGGATGAATAGTTATACCAAGGAATAATAGAGAAGATATGAGTAAAGAAATGAAAAAAAAAGCGTAGAAAAGAAAACGAGGAATTAATCTGTTACCGATATCTATGAAATAAGAAAGAATGCCAGCACGTATCCGTTTTGTAGCAATGAACATACCATCCTCATTAACATCCACTAAACCTAATGCTTTGAGCTTATCAAGGTGGTAGAAAGCAAGACTCGGACTTGAAAAACCAAGATTCCTATAGATCTCCCGTCCTGTCCATGGTTGCCCAGATTTTAGAAGGAGGTAGTATACTTTCAATGTTCTACCTTTCAGAACTGCTGATAGGTCAGGTCCACTATCTTTGGTATCTTCTTTTGAAACCATGTACCGCACATCCCCACATCACTACCTAAGTTTCTATTTCCATTTTTATGTCTTTAGTACTAATTTTTGAAATCACTTACAGTTCACTCACAATTGTAAGATATGGGTCTTACACAGAAACTTTAACATCCTACAAACTGTGTAAACATGAACTCGCATGGCTGATTCAGATAGTGTTAGGTTAGACAAAGGGCTCAAAAATCTGCTAGACAGAGCAATAGAGCTCGATCAGAGAGGGATGAAGAATGAGGCTTGTCAGTATTATCTGAAGGCTAGCAAGATTCTCATAAAATTGGCAAATTCAGCATCATTGCCGTCGGTTAGAAAACACTACTTCGACCGTGCGCAGGAATGTGTTGATAGAGTCAGATATCTTTCTGGTATCAAGAAGAAGTCAGCAGGACCAGTCGATGGATTAGCTACTCCACCAAGAGCGGCAGTCACACCAGCAGAATCAGAAACTATAGCAACTACAAAACCAGAGGCAGACCTCGATGATGATGAAAAACGGCTTCGAGAAATGATTGCAGATACCATCATCTCAGAACGTCCCGATGTCAAAATGAGTGAAGTTGCAGGGTTAGGAGATGCGAAACAGGCTATCAATGATGCAATCCTAGCACCACTAAAACACCCCGAGCTCTTCAAGGGGAAAGCTAGACAACCATGGAGAGGCATTCTCTTCTACGGACCAGCAGGTTGTGGAAAGACTCTGATTGCAAAAGCCGTTGCATCAGAAGTGAATGCAACATTCTTCAATGTTTCAGCAGCAAATATCGTGAGTAAGTGGTTAGGAGAATCTGAAAGATTAGTTATGCACCTTTTCCAGCTCGCCAGGAAGAATCAGCCAGCAATTGTATTCATAGATGAATTGGATTCCATCGGGGTTTCTCGTTCTGGGGATGATGTAGGAGGAGAACGTAGAATGAAGACGCAGCTCCTAACTGAACTTCAGGGTCTAGCTAGTGATCACGATGAGCGGGTAACGGTGATTGGAGCAACAAATCTTCCATGGGAGATTGATTTTGCATTAAGATCGCGATTCGAAAAGAGAATTCATGTGCCACTACCAGATACTGAAGCTCGTGCTGCAATTCTGGAGAACCATATGGAAGATATAGAGGTTTCACCAATTGTAGATTACGAAGAGATGGCAGATCTTACTGAGGGATACAGTGGTCGTGACATCAGTATTGTCTGCCGTGAAGCAGCAATGGAACCAATTAGAGACCTTCAACGTACCGGAAGAATGGACGACGAACGAGAGATTCTGGACATCCGACCTGTTTCAAGGGATGATTTCTTGAGCGCTATCGAGAATATCAGACCCGCTACACCCCCAGAGGATGTCAAGAGATACATTGACTGGGCGGAGGGTAAATAACAGCTGCATAGAACTTGGACATTTTATTATCGGTGTTTATATGGTCCAAATTGAACAGTAAGGTGTAGAGTTAATTTAGGACAAGAACCAAGTCCATGAACTGACTCTACTGTCACCGTGAGTTGCACGGAAACATAAAATGCCTGTTGGAGAGGTCGTTAGACATCAAAGGTCATGTACTTGGGATGCAGCCTCGATGAAGCAGGAACCGAACATCAGTCCTAGACCTTGATATCTAGGAATGTTTAAGTTTCGGGCAACGGTTCCTAGATAGTGGGAAATGAAAGAAAAACCTCGTGAGAAGACAAAAGAAGAAGTCAAGCCCGAAGTAGTGGAAACTGAAGAAAGTCCAGAAACCGAAGAAGTCGTTGAACAGATTGAAGTAGAAACTCATTCTCCAGAAGTTGAAATTGAACCAGAGATAGAAAAACAAACTGAAGTCGTTGAAGAAATAGATCCGAAGAGTGCGGAAGCTATTGTAGAGGAGATAGCAACAGATGTAATCCTGATGCCCTCATGGGGCGGAACTGACCAGAGTGAATGGATGTACGGAATTCCGCCGAGAGAAGATGATAGAGACCTTTGGGCAGAGGAATGGGCAGATTTTCTATTACTTTGGACGGAACATAATTCAGTACATGTTCTCTCTCTAGCTACGTTCATAGCAGAACCACCATTCAAGGACTTGCGAAACAAAGTAGATTCTTTCAAGAAGATTTCAAAAGTCCTAATCGATAAAGAAGTAGCAGAATGGACAGATAGAAAGAAACGGCAACTAAGAGTCTATTGGAAACCTCTTGAGGACTGGGCAGACTTTCTCTATGAATGGGCATTGAAGACTGGAAAACTCCGATTAGATGTCAAGTCAATTGTAATCCAAGAATCTGGAGAGAGCTTCGCCAAGCTCCCCGAAAAAGATCTCTACATTGTGCTTGCCTTAATGGTTGAAAAAGAATTTGCAGAGTGGATAGATAAGAAGAAAGGTGCTGTTCTGGTTATTACTTAGAATGATGCTCCAAGACCCTTTGGATCAGAATTATCCCGAGACCTTAGACCTGGGAAGTAGTATCTTCCGCCTGTTGAAAAGCGAATGTCTGCTACAGCCATTCCTGTATCAACTAGACTTGACAGTACTTGACGTGCATGATCTTCAGACCATTTGAGTTGCATCATGACTTCTTCAACAGAGACATGTCCTTTGGATGCAGCTAGATTGATGATATCAGCTTGATCTCGTCTAAGCTCAAGAGGTCGTAATTCGACAACCTTGACCCCACCTCTCAGAGTTCGAATGCCTGGAATAAGACCATGTTCAGATACTCTGTTTACAGCTTCAATCACATCATTGTATGTAACCGATTTTACTTCAGGAAGACGACGTACAACTTCAACAATTAGCTCCGCAAGTCCCATGAGACCCTTGGATGCATGTTCTGTTGCAACATCGAGAATTGCTAGACCGATGTAGTCGTAGTACTGGTCAGCATTCATTCCGCCGAAGGATTTTGCAGGTGCATACTCTCTCAATCGTAAGAGGTCTGAAGCATCAGGGAAAGAATCCGCAATGCGTTCTCCTGCAAAGAAGCTACCAATATCTAGACCCATTTGTTTTAGATTGTCAATATGATCCCGAACTTCATGTAAGAGTGCTTGAGATTCTCTTTGGAAAGACTTGATATCAACTGCACCCAAGTCATAGAGTTTTTTGAGTTGGTCTAGAGTCGCAATTGAGGCGTAAAGTTCGGTTTCAAGTCGCTCCTGCATCTAGAGGAATCCCTTCTATTTTCTGATAGTCTACACTAGGTAGATATCTCGAATTAGATTGATGTTCCTTTAAGAGAGAGTATTATCAACTCAGGCACTATGCTTGACATGTTCTTGTTGCACCTTATCTCCGTCTTAGTACTACAATGACAAGAAGTACGACTACAAAAGCAGCTACCCCACCCATCAGAACCAGAAGCATTGGGTCTCCAGTCAGTCCGGTAGTAGAGGTTGTTGTTGTGGTACTGGTTGTAGTACTGGTTGTTGTAGTTGTTGCCGTTGCAATCACACTGAAGGTTGTGCTACGGTAGTTATCATAGATGTCATAGACCCGTACCTCTACATTGTAGGTATCAACTGACAATGTTGTTGAATTCGTAATGATGCCATTCGCGTCTATCTCAAAATGGACTACATCATCAATCCACCAATGGTCAATTCCCGATATATCTGATGCAGCTAATTGCAAGTTCAGGGGCTGGTTATAGGCCAGAGTTTGGTCTGTAGGTTCTACGTCCCAGGTCGGAGGAGTGGTATCAACACAAGTGATTTTGATGGTTGCCCAGCAATAATGGTTAGAGAAATCATATGCGCGGAGTTCAAGATGATAGATGCCGATCACGAGTGGAGTGTTGTTCGCAACGAGCCCCTCGTTAGAAATGCTAAAGTATGTGGTGTCATTGATCCAATAGTAATCAACACCTCCAAGGTCTAAGGCGTCCACATCGTAGCTAAAGCTGACACCGAATTCCGCTAGTTGGTCACTTGGAATCTCGCTCCAAGTAGGAGCTGTTGTGTCCTCTACGGTGATAGTGAATGTGGCAGTACAATAGTTATTGCTAGGATCATATGCCCGAACTTCCACAGTATAAACATCAGTAGGTAACGCCATGGTGTCTGAGATTAGACCCGCGCCATCAATTGCAAAGTTGATGGTATCATTAATCCAGTAGTGGTCTATCCCGGACAAATCCGAGGCATCCACATCGTAACTAAAACTAACTCCAACTTCAATAATCTGATGTGTTGGTTGTAGATCCCAGGTTGGATTTGTGGTGTCTTGCACAGTCACTGAGAAAGTGGTAGTTTGAATGTTGTTTACAGTATCATTGACCCACACCTGTAAGCCATAGCTATTGATGGGTAGAAGAATTGCATTTGATACAAGGCCATCGGTCTCAATTCCAAAATTACCTGTATCATTCAACCACCATTTGTCAATGCCTGATGGATCTGAGGCATTGATGTCATACTCGAAGTCGTCGCCAAACTCCACTACCCGACTCATAGGAGTCTGGTCCCAAGTAGGAGCGCTAGTATCTATTGTGAAACTCCACGTCGCTGAAAAATACCCAAGATCACCCTCAGAGTCGTTTGCCGCAACTCTCCAAAACCAAGTGCCTTCCGCTAGAATAGTTGCTAACGTCAAGGTCGAGATGTCAGAGGTTTCATTGAGTAAGTCCATAGTATCGAAACTGGAAGCAGTATCAATCTGTACGAGATACGAAGCTGTTCCGCTCACTGAAGCCCAGTCAAAAGTAGGTGTGTCATCACTGAGAATTATTCCATCTCCCGGAAAAGTCAAGATAGGCGCATTCAGTTTTGTAGCAAAGTCAATAGATAGCCAAGTAACAACCGGCGTTGCTATTGAATCGGTTGTTGATAAGAATACACGCCACTTCAACTGCGAACCAATGTTAGCAAAGCTATGCTCAACTCCCACATCCACACTCTCCCAGTGGGCTCCATTGTCAGCAGAGAGCTCATATTGTATTGAAGTTCCACTTGGTGTTGAATCCGTTGTCGTGAGTGTTGCGCGAATCACTGATGTAGAACTATCATCGTAAACCGCAAGAGACTGAGCTACTCCATCTGCTTCATAGGTTGGCCGACATCGATTCCGGCGTACCTCCATCACCTCTAGACCCTCAGCTTGACATGCGACGTAAGCATAGTCTCCAACCACTACTAGATCCCACCCATAGGAAGGAATTGCCCACATCCCTAATACGGTTGGCGCTGCGACATCAGTAATGTTGACAATCACCAGCTGACCAGTGGCAGTTCCAAGATATGCATAGTCACCATCCACAGCAATAGCCTCTACGCTCACCCCAATTGTAGTGTTGCTTAGTTTTGTTGGGTTTGTGGGGTCAGTGATGTTCAGAGCTACTATTGCCTCACTTCCCCCGTAAACAAAGAAGGCACAATCGCCATCTACCGCTACATCTTGTGCATAGTAGGGGCTCCCCCATGCTGCAGCCAAGGAAGGTGCAGTTGGATCAGTAACATCGATTATATGGAGTCCTTGGGCGGCAGAGGTAAGATAGGCATAGTTCCCATCAACTGCCACTTCTTCCGCAAAGCCAGGAGCATCATATGACCCAGCAAATGTCGGTGCCGCGGGATCAGTGATATCGAGTATAATCAGGAAACCCAACCCTCCATCTGCAACATAAGCATAATTCCCTTGCACCTCCACATCAATTGCCGCACTTGGAGTGTTGTAGGACCCCGCGTAGATAAGTGAAGTCGGATCTGTGATATTGATTACTTGGATTCCAGAACTTCCGTCTGCGACATACGCGAAGTTTCCTTCGATACACACACCAATGGCACTGCCTGGGGTGTTGTAGGAATCTACAAATGTAGGTGTGGTTGGATCAGTGATGTTGATTGCGAGCAGACCCTGTTGGTCATCAGCAACATATGCAAAATTCCCCGACACATCAACTCCAAATGACTGACCAGATGTATCGTAGTTTCCTGCATGGGTAGGAGCTGAATAGTCTGCAATCCTAATGATCAGTAATCCTGTATTGCCATCAGCTACAAATGCGTGGTCGCCTGCAACTTCTACCTCGTATGCATAATCTGGCGTGTTGTATGAACCAGCTGAGAAGGGACTTGTAGGATCCGAGATATCAACAATCCTGAGCCCGCCATTGTAATCACCGACATAAGCAAAGTCACCCTCAACAGCCACGGTAAAGGCAAGCCCCGGAGTATTGTAGTGTCCAGCTAGTATTGGATCTGTTGGGTCAGTTATGTCGATGATTATCAATCCATCATTCGTATCCGCGACGTAGGCATGATCTCCATCTACCGCAACACCATACGCGAATTCAGGGGTGTCGTACGACCCGACCAAAGTAGGTGTGGTAAGATCACTGATATCGACTACCTCTAATCCTGCTGTATTGCTGGCAACATAGACATGATCTCCTGAGATAAATGCGTCTTTAACAAAACTACCCATAGATATGGACCCAATTAGAGATGGACTAGCTGGAACATTGAAATCATGTATCTCTATTGTCCCCCCCATCCATAGGAAGACAAAACCATCCTCTACAATCGCTCCGCTTACGGTACTAAAAGGGTTGTAGGATCCTGCTAATGTGGGATCTTTGGGATTTGTTATGTTCACTACTGAGAACCCTGCATTACCCTGTGCCAGATATGCGTAGTTACCTTCCACAGCTATACTTCTTACATCTGAAACGCTGTACGATCCCGCGAGAGTGGGCGCAGCAAGATCAGTGATGTCGATTACCAACATCCCCGTAGTGGCATCTGAGATGTAAGCATAATTGCCTTCAACAACTACACTCGACGTAGAGCCAGAAGTAGCGTACGAACCAGTGAGGATGGGGTTCTTCTGTTGAAGCATAATCGCTCCCGAACCCCAGCCAGATACACTGGATACAGGATCTCGATAGGTGGTTGAAGTAAAATCCTCCACATATGATTCTGTTGCGGCAGATATGGGAGCAGACCTAAGGGTGATTTCCGAATCTCCTGTAGGTCGAGTCGAAACGGTCGGTGAGTCAGAATAATAAAGCGGGACACAATTCAATTGATTAACAGATTGTATAGTTAGCAAAATTAGCACAGTCAATAATAGTACTATAGAAAAACGCTTTTGTTGCATCTCATTACCTCTTTTTTGCGTGTAGAAGGAGAATAAGGAGTTAGATGCGTGTTCCCTATGGTTTCTTGGAGAATTAAGGAAGCTTTCCCTACTTACACAATGTTGTAATCTTATGGCAGCTCTTAGTAATAAAATGTTCGATTGAAATAGCGATTTCTAGGTCGAGGGCAGGCATACAGGGAGCAAATCCTTCTATGCATCCATGAAAATAGAATCTTGATCACCTTAGTTATTCACATAGAGTGATAAGATCTGCTTAAATCCATAGTAGACCGTTTTAGGAGAGCGTATTTTCACGTCTGCATTATGGAGTCAAGCGGTCTCTATCACGGGGGAGCAATGTAGCTTCTCGAATATTGTGTATCCCCAAGAGCTGCATTGTAAGACGTTCAACTCCTAATCCTAGACCACCATGAGGTGGAGCTCCGTATTTGAACGGGTCAAGGTAGAAGCTGAAGTCAGGTGGATTGAATCCCTTTGCTTTGAAGCGTTCGACAAGAAGGTCGTAGATATGGATACGTTGACCACCTGTTGTAATCTCCATTCCTTTGTAAGTGAGGTCAAAACTCTCAGTCATTCCTTCATCAGTAAGACTAGGCATTGTATAAGCAGGTCTCAATTCTAGAGGATAATGAGTGATGAACACCATGTCAGTACCAAACTTCTCGGGGAATATCTGTTCAAGGAGTCGCTCGCTCTCAGGATCTAGGTCATCAGTGATGGATAGGTCCTTACCTGCTTCATTGACGAGATCAATTGCTTCGGCATATTTTACTCGCCTGAATGGTAATTTTGGAATGGCAAGGTCAATTCCAATGAGCTCAAACTCAGCGGCAGCAGCCTTCTTGGTCTTCGTAAAAGCATGATGAAGCATTTGTTCCTCCATCTTCATAATATCCTCAACTCCACTAATCCATGCCATCTCAAAGTCAAAGGATGTGTACTCGTTGATGTGGCGGCGGGTGTTGTGCTTCTCAGCCCTAAAGACAGGTGCAATCTCAAAGACTCTACCAAATCCAGCAAGAAGCATCAGCTGTTTGTAGAATTGTGGGCTCTGTGCCAAGTATGCCTTTCTCTCGAAATACTTCACTTCGAAGAGATTAGCTCCACCTTCTTAGCTTCAGCAACTAGTTTTGGAGTGTGGATTTCGACAAAATCATTGCTCTCTAAATAATCTCTAGAGAAACGGACAAGGTCATGCTGAATTCTGAAGATTGCATTAATCGAGGGTTTTCGAAGGTCTAGAATGCGATGGTTAAAACGTGTATCAAGGTCTATGTCGACCTTACCTTCTACAACGTCTATAGGGAGACGTTCAGCAGTATTTAGGATTTTAATCTTGGTTGGAATAACTTCAGCGCCTGCTGCTACTTGTGTTGTCGCAACCACAGTTCCATGAATTGCTATTGCAGTTTCAGGTTTGAGTTTTCCCGAGACCTCAAAAACTTCCTCTGAAACTTTCTTCTGCGGGATTGTGACCTGGACTGTTCCATGTTCATCCCTGAGAATCAGGAACTTGATCTTTCCCTTATCTCTAAGAATGTGGGTCCAGCCCATCAGGATGACTTCTTTCCCGTCAAGTTCTGAAGTAATCTGATTACTGAAGTGAGTACGAGTTTCATCACCAATCTGTTCAGTGCCAGCCTTATCGTAAAAGTTCATTCTTCAAACCTCAGCCTGAGTTATTTGGGTTGAAGCTGGAGTACATTATGAGGTTTTTGGAGAGAGTCAGAAACAGTTTGAAGATGGAGAGGATGAGATCCCCAACCATCTTCCGGATCAAGTCGGCACTACATAGGCGCCTGAACTAACTCGTATACTCGCTCCCGCGCGTCAGTAGCATGCTCTTCCTCACGAATCAATCCTAGAGCCTTAAGTCTACTAAGTCCATAATTGACTGTTCTGGGAGGAAGGTATGTTATGCTAATCAGGTCTTGCCGGCTAATCCGGTGTCGGTCCTTAAGAAGCACGTAAAGAAACTTCGCGGAAGGAGGTAGAGACAAGAATGAGCGCCGGGCAAACATGATCCCACCGTAAAATTATTGTCATTTTGATATATTACCTCCATGTAATTTTGCTTATCGAACTACTTTGTGTTGATAAGTTTTAGCATCAACTAGTCCTATTGCGGTTTTTTGAGAATGAGAACCCATTCACCATGCATTCGTTCCTTTCTGGGAATACGGATGAAATGTCGGATAAGCTTTGAAAAGAATTGAGTTTCCAACTCAAAACCAACACCAGATTCTGCAATCTCTGCAAGTATCTCATGAGACTTTACTCGGACTCCCCGCATGAGATTGTTGCCAATAGCGACACAATATCGACTTCCAGGTTTTAGAATCCGTATCATCTCTTGCAACTGGTTCTTCATATCGTCAAAGAATTTGTAGGCTATGTATGCACGACGAGGGTCAAGTTTGTAGATTTTTTCCAATACAGGATCCAGTGTCTTATACCCTGATACTTGGAGGTCTCTGTATTCATCCTTGTAGACTGTTTCAGTTCCAATATACCTCCGCTTGACTTTGGATAATGGTCCATCACCAAGAAGGCCAAGCCAGTACATCTCAAGCTGATGTGTCCGAGGATAATCTACTGCATTGATGTATGGCGGGGAAGTCACAGCTAAATCTACGGAGTCATCACAAAGTTCTGAAGCAAGAGCAGTTCCTCCAGGAAGGTGCGTATGAAAATACTCGGATTCATTCAAAATCTCGGAGAGTTTTTTCATCTCGTCAATCTGGTGTGTTAGTCTTTGAGAGAATTTCTTTAGAGTATCACCGGGTAAGATTTTCTTTCTTACTTTCTTACGAAGGACTGTTCTGGTGCAGTGAGGGTCTGCGTTTGATACATCTCGGATAATTGATGACATTATGACTTGAAAGAAGTCTACTATGTTATCCATGTGAGAGATGTGTGAATGTTCCCTGATTGTGAGAATGCTATCCCTGATGATTCCAAGCTCCCTTAAGACAAATGAACGAAACCACTTGTCCCTGTAGTGAAACTCGGGAATGACAGGATTATACCCTGAAGCATTGTCGAGTTTCTTAGCTTGTTGTTCCAATAGTTTACTTGCAGTTTCCAATGGTTCGCTCGCAATCGGAGTCGTCTTCACCTTTGTAATAAGTAGAGCAATTGGATCGATATCTATTCCAATACCTATGCGTTTGTTTAACATCGCCTCAAGAATTGTGGTTCCACTACCACACATAGGATCAAGAACATACTCACCCGGTTCCGAATATTTTCGAATCAGATAACGTGGAAGCTCGGGAAAGAATTTTGCTGGAAACTTGTGGATTCCGTGTGTGAGATAGGATTGGTCTTTGCTAATGATGAGGATGTTACCGCCATTCGGAATGTCAAGTCCGGGGTCCAAATCCCCCTCGATTTCAATCAACTCTACTGACTCCTTGGTGATTTTACTACCTTCACCATTTTTTCGAGTTGACATTCACATCACCATTTAATGCGCATTCTATACGGTTGTGCACGTGAGAACATCTTTTCCTTATGTTATATATAGTGGTTGTACTATGGTTAAGAAGTCCCAATCTGGGGCACGCTAAAACAAGGAGAGATTGTTAAATTGGCAGATTTAAAGAAAATTGGAGACATTCTGGTTCTCATAGGTGCGATTATTGGAATTATTCAGGGAATATGGCTAATTCTAGGTAACGCCGCCTTTGGCACCAATATATTACTTGGTTTCTTAGGTGCAACTATGGGAGTGGTTATTGGCATCCTTGGAATTCTGTTTTCACTAATCGCATTGGTGAATAGCGGATTCATCAAAATCAGTGCATTAGACTTTGGGAAGAAGAACAAATTCCTCGTTGTTCTTATTATCGGTATACTGATGATTCTATTCGCTAGTGATTTCGGTGGAATCCTTGTTCTCATAGGTGCAATTCTCTGGGTACTATAAATGAAAAACACTCATCTCCAGACTACAAAGTTTGAAGATGAGTCTTTTTTCTTTTTTTTCTAGATGGATGCTTTGATTGCTTTATCGAGTCGGTCTACTGCATCGTCAATGTTTTCCTTGGTTATGATGTAACTAGGAGTTAGACGAATTACATTCTGACCGCATCCAAGCACCCAGAGATTCTGTTTCTGAACTGCATTCTTCACAACATTGTCACGAAGCTTGCGAGCCTTTTCCTTACTCTTTTTATCCTTGACAAGCTCCATTCCAACCATGAGACCTATTCCACGAACGTCACCTACGACTTCGTGTTTATCCTTGAGTTCACCAAGACGCTCTTGAAGGTAAGCTCCATGCTCAGCATTCTTCTTCAGGTATCCACCTTCTTCCATATGCTTGAAGATCCATAGTGAGAGAAGAGCCATCTTAGGTTCAGCAGAGAATGTTTCTGAATGGCGTGAACCACTCGTATACATTGGTGCGGGACCGATTGATGCGCCCATCGGATAACCTCCACCGATTGCCTTGCCCATTGAAATGAGATCAGGAACAACACCGTGGTTTTCAACTGCAGTCCACTTTCCAGTTCTTCCCATACCTGCTTGAACTTCATCAGACATGAAGTAGGCACCAATTTCCTTTGTCAGGTCATAGATACCTTTCACAGCTTTTGCTGGGGGAACTATCAAACCGCCTTCACCACAAATCGGTTCCATTACAGTTGCAGCAATATCATTACCTTCAACTTCGAGTGCATATCTGAGCGCTTCAACACACTCCAGACTGCAGTCCTCTTCGGTTGTACCGTAGGGACATCGGTAACAGTAGGGGTAGAAGACCCGAACTGTGTCAACTCCCTGTGGAAAACCAGACTTGTGTTTCGAGTTTGAAGAGGTCAGCGCAAGAGCATAACCTGTTCGACCATGAAATGCAGGTCTAAAGGTGACAAAGCGCTGGTTACCTGTAAGGTCCATAGCAGACTTCATACAACCTTTAACAGCTCTTCCACCAGATGTAGTGAATACAACGCGCTTCTTGTGAGAACCAGGTGTGATTCCTGCGACTCGTTCAGCTAGGAGAGTCTGTGGAATAGCATCAAAGTCCATTCCAGGTAGCTCCTTGACTACATCGAGTATACTTGCTTCAAAATCAAGATACGGTTTATAGCGAAGACCAAAAGCACGAACTGCCACACCACCGGTTACATCGAGGTATTCAGTTCCTTCTATATCGAAGATTTGAACACCATCACCCTGAGTGTGGTCAATACAACCGTAAACATCTCTGTCTTGAGTTGTTAGTGCAAGTGCATCCGCACCCCGTTGTTTCCAATAGTCATTTGTCAGATCCTTTTGACTGATATCAAATCCCAGATCTTTGAGAATTTTGATGTGTTTTTCATCCATATCGATACTGTCCAGTGATTGACTTGATTTTTGGACAAGCTAGCACCATTATCTAATTATCGATGTGAGCCTGAATCGAAAGAAAGAGGAAGATGGAGAGATATTTCACTCCTCCATCAACAAAGAATTGATCTACTTACTCCAAAGCATGAGAATTCCAGCTAGTATGAGCATGGATCCAGCCAATGTGGGTAGAGTCATAATCCAAGAAAGAAAATCCAAATTCAATCCTGATACAATCAAAATAATGAAGAAGCCAAACAGAGCGAGTAAGGCTCCGGAACGTCTGACCTTCCATGTAACAAAGCCACTCGCATCAAAGGCAAGAACTACCATAATAATGACGGCTATGCCAAGAAAGAGCTCAACTATGTCAGGAATATTTATGCCAGCAACAATCCTATTTAGTGAATAGACTAACAAAACGATACCGCCTAACACGGTGTAACCCTGTGCGGCACCTTCAGCTTTACAACCCATTGATAAATTACCTCCGAGGGAATCGTTACGCGAACGACCCTAACTAGTTGAGGTTCAGTACACTTTCGTGTATTAAGTGTCGTGTCCAATTTGGTGTATACCCCCGCGTAATACATACCATTGTATTGTTCAGAGCGCATGTCCGTATGACGTCAAATAAGATTCCGGGGTGACCAAGACGAGATATCCTACCTACGAAGGCAACAAAGTTACCGAACGACCTGTAAGACTCGACAAGACTGAGGGGCATGTGATCATAGAAGGTCGTGCATATCCTGCAAGGGAGATTGTGGAAGCTCTAGCTCAAAGTGGATATACTGAGATTAGGTCCACGGGAGACTCTATCGTTCTTGGAACAAAAAGAATCACTCCAATCTTCAAATCTAGACAAGATAGAGCAATGGCTGCGCTATGTCATAGTAGTTTATCTTATTGTTGCCCACTCTCAAAGAGATGTGCTGAGAGGGATAGAGCACTGGAGATTATGGGCCTCACATCAGATGAGTATGAGAATCTGAAGAAAGATGCGCATTCGAAGTTTGTAGATTCTGCACGGGGAATGGGTGCAGACCCACAATGGACCAGTCAAGCATCTTCGGAAAGAGTTGCTAATAGACCGGCTGTGGACCCTGGATATGGTGGTGAAGATTATAGACGTGATTTCGAATCACTGGATGGATCACTGCAACCTACCAGAGACCGGTATCAGCGAAGCTCAGACCCCTGGCAAGACCCGCCTGAAGACAGACATTCCCATCAACATCGTGAACGAGAAACCAGAGATATCTATTCAGATATTCAAGGAGCAATACCAACAGAGGATGATACGAGCTGTAGTGTTTGCAATATTGAAAGAGATGAATCACTTGAAGGAATTGGCGCTCTCTTTTCACAAGGGGAATTGAGCCCATTCTTGGACGAGTCACGGGAAGAAAATAAAGATACTATCTTCTGTTTCTCATGTGGTAGAAATATCAAGGCAGGCAATAGAGTGTGCCCATTCTGTAGCGCCAGACAGTGAGATTAGTAATTTCCAATCGCACTTTCTCTTCTGCGGGAGTAATCTGAAGGATAGTGGAAAGTAGTAACAACTCTATCGATTCCTACGTCTTTTCCTAATGCCTTCAACTCTTGAAGCTGCTCAATAGTTGTAACACCCCAGCGGAAGAGTGATGCCCTTCCACCTCGTCGGGTGAATTCGTTCACAAAATAAAGTGACTCTACAAGATTATCGTATTCTGCACTACCCTTTGTGGGGATAACTGGAGACCATGGGTAGAGGTTGATCAACACATTCTTTGTGATCTCACCAATTCGTGCATAGTCATAACCATATTCGTTCTTTGCACCTTCTGAAAAGCCTGTTTCGGGGTCTAGTAATACCTCCACAGATAATTTGAGTGGAAGTTCTCTTCCCGTTGCATCATCAGATTCAGTAGCTGCTTCTTGGAGGTAAGTGAGTCCTTCGTGCACCTTGTCACTTCTCCACTGATGCCATTTCTCATGATGTTCGGGATTTTCTGTGATAAACTGGTATGTGAGGCGGTCAGGTTCTTGGTCAACGAGTAGTGCGAACTCCTTACGACAACGGTCACAAAAACAGAAATGGTCTCGAATGAAACCAGTTCCGAATAACAAGATTTCATCGATTGGGTATGAACCGATTTCCTTGACAATCTCTGCACCATATTGCCAGAACTCATTTCTGTTCGGACATATCTGATGCTCCATCTTGACTCCCTGATCATTCATTGTCTGATACTTTGGATCCCTAGCAAACCATCCATCAGTGTAAAAGTCAAGACCGACAACACCGTGAATTTCTAATGCATCGATTAGACGGACCCATTCTTCAAAGAATTCTACATGTTCCTCTGTAACTGGAGCTGTGCGACTTGGGTATAGTGTATAACCATCAGGTCCTTTCCCTACAATTCCCACATCCTCCATGTAGGAAGCGTAGGTCGAGATGAAGTCTTTCGCGGATGTGTCGATATCTTCGGGTTTGAACATTATCAACATCTTTTGCATGAAAAATTCCCGATAGTTCACTTTCATTTTGTAGTACCCCGTCGATTGTAAAGGAAGTCAGGCTCTCGGTCCCTTTCCGAGTATCAAGTCACGGCTATAAGAATTTCTTATTTGAACCCTTTTATGATATCGGTCTAGAAGAAGTCATCTAGAGTAGTAAAACCGAGAAATTCTTCAAAATCAAGTCCCACTGAGTCAAGAACTTGGTCAAATACACTCCTCAAGATATCTGTATACGAGTCTTTGTCAATCCAATATGAACGGTCCTTAGTTAGTTCAACAGGCATTACGCCACCTGTACCCTTTATACGTATGAATTCGATGATTGTCCCAGGAAGAACCTTACCCGGGTCTCCAGTTTCTTCAACTAGCATCTTTGCGGCTCGAACATGTGGTGTATCTGTTGGATATTCTGATAGTCTCTTGGTGAGCTGAATTCTGAAGGCTAGCTCCTCAGGGGAATATGGTTCAGCTTTTCCTTCAAGCCGGTCAATCACACAATTTACAATCTCACGGATTTCATCCTTTGCAGCTTCGAATCCATCTGGATTGTCTACACGACTCAAGACCTCTAGCATCTTTCGGAAGGCCTGCTGAGCATAATCAGGTGTATTTCTTTTCTTACCACTAAGTCCTTTGACTTCCACCTTACCATCTTTGAAAATACCAATGTAGTTCTTCTTTCGATCAGAAAGTGCTACGTACTTGTAGGTTTTCTCAACTTCAAGGTCTATTCCTAGGGCTTCAGTTGACCACTTCACCAGCTCTTCCTGTTGTTCTTTAGAGGGATTGTCCAAAAAGACCGAATCAGTGTCTCCGTAAAGAACACGAATCCCCATCTCCTCAGATTTTTCTTTTGTTCTAATAATTGCATCACGACCAAAAGCTGTCACACTTTCGGCAGCAGGCATACAGAACAACTCGAAGTGCTGCGCTCCTGTTACACCATAGGAAGCATTAATGAAAACTTTTAGCGCCTTTTCAACAACCGAGTACCAATTACGGGTTTCCTCAGGAAGTGACTTATCCTTTGCCTTTGGTTTGAACCAGTTCACACGAGTATCACGGAAGAAGCCGATAGTTTGACTAATCATACCCTTCCGTTTCTTGCAAATCCAGTGGTCGGTTTCAGGAACTTTGTTGTCAACGGCAGTTCTGCATTCGTCATGGGAACAATCTATGGTTTCATAGCTAATATTGTGCTCTTTCATTATAGTTGGATATAGACTGGCAAAGTCGAGAACTGTGGCATTGAAATGAACTCCAGCTACTGGCTCGATGACTATGGCTCCCTTGAATGCTTTACCACCAATCATAGCCTCGGTCTGTGCATCTGGTTGTTTCATTGTATCAATATCAACACGCCGAGGAATTAGTAATCCCTGAGAACGATGCTCCTGACGAAAGAGTGATTGAATCCAAGAAGAGATGTAGAATCGAGTGACCTCTTCCATTGACATCCTTGAGATACGCATGAGTAAGGCCATCAATCGCATTAACAATTTGTTCTCATATTCAGTGAACCGTAAAACAAGATTGGCATCCAGCCAACAGTAGTGTGCAAGCTCAAAGTAATTTAATGCAGATATGCTATCACTTAGGTCAAGCTTACCTACACCTAGGAGCCCCTCTGCTATCGTGTTGAGATTCTCTCTCTGGTATTTTCCTGATAATGCATAGATTTTGATAGAAGGATTTCCAAAGAACTTGTACATATCAACATGAATACCACGTTTCAACTTGGCTTGTTCCCGTCGCGGATCTTGATTGCCCTTCATTACGATTGGACAGTATTTCTCAAGGTCAATCCTCAATCTCTTCGCACGGTTGTAGAGGTATTTCAAGTCAAAGGAATCACCAACGAAGGTGAGAACTAGCGGATAGGTGTCAATGACTCGAAATGCTTCAATTAGCATCTTGGCTTCATCTTCATAATACTTGATGTCAAGGTTCTCAGGATAGTCCTTACCTTTCTCACCTTCAGAGAGTTCCTTACGTTTTAAGACAAAACATGTTTCGTTCCCCTCATTATCAGACAATCCGATTGCGGTAACAGGATGTTGGGAAACCGATGCGTCTGGAATTCTGTTCAATACAGGAGTGTACACTTCAATGTCAACAGCTACCCGCTTGATATCAGGAACTTCTGTGAAGAACATCGGAGAATACGTTGAAATTATCGATTCAATACCCTCGTCCTCTGCAAATGTATCCTTGAACTCCTTCAGAGTATTGGCATCAATATCAGGTGGGCATGGAAGTAGATTACCTTTCTCAATCTTATACATCAGTCCTGGAACAAATTTAGTGTCGTAAGTGTAAGTTAGGTGATAGCGAATGTTCGCTTCCCAAGCATGACTGACTCCTTCATTATCCTTGAGAAGATTCCTCATAGCTGTAGCGCCTCCACCAATCGACAGTGGATTATCGCCAACAAGCTTGGTCATCGTTACAGGTTTATCGTGTAAGAGGTCATGAAGATGTGCAGTTTCGGTCCTGACAAATCCAGGATTTCTCTTGACCTTTGACTCCACCATCTGAGCAGGCCAATCAGTATAGAGGTAAGGTTTGTGACCGGTGTTATCTAACCAGAAGTAAATCTTCTTTGATTTTGGTTCGTAGAGTTTGAGAATGGCTTTGTTAAGTGGACCGGAGTAGTCTATTGACAGTAATATTGATGGAGGAAGATTATTTGGGGTTTCACGTTCGCCTACCGTTATGTCAGTAATCATTTCCTCTGGTTCTGGTGGGCTGGGTTCATTCTCTGTAGTATTATCCGAACTAGAAGGTGCTGATGATTTCTCTTCAGAACTTGGTTCCTGCGGTGGACTGTTTTGAGGTTCTGATTCAAGTTCTGGCTCTTCAGTTGAACCAAAATAATCCTCCAATGAGGATTGATTCTCATCATTTTGTTTGTCGTCCTTCACAGAAACCATCCACAAAATTATTGGAAGTTTTACCACTGATAAGCACTTCCCAATATCTTTCCGAGCTGCAAATCGAGTCCTTCATTAACCACGATACCTTTGGAAGAAAACATGGTTCGTACATTTGTAACCTCAAATACAGGAAGAGTCATTGTAGTTCGTTTGGAACCCGGCGAGGATATCATCAAATCGATTGAAGGTATTGTAGCAGAAAACAAGCTTCTTTCGGGTCATCTTAGCCTCATAGGTGCGGTATCCAAAGTTCATCTAGGTTATTTCGATCTGCATGAGAAAGTCTACAAGGATTTCACAATTGATGAAGACCTTGAGATTGTTTCATGTGTAGGAAATATCTCTCGACTCAATGATGGCTACGTTGTTCATGCACATGTTGTTGCATCTGACGTTAATGGAAAATGCTATGCAGGTCATCTCATGGAGGGTTGTGAAGTTTCAGTCACGATTGAGATTGTAATAACAGAATTCACTGAAATGACGCGAGCTCGCGATGAGATAACTGGGTTAAACCTCTTGGATCTCTAGATGGCAGTTCTAATCTTTTTAGAAATTTCATCCAATTCTGCTCGATCTGCCATGGATTCTCGATAGTCGGGTGGAAATCTGAATCCAAAGTTTGCGCCCTTACTACGAGGAATCGCATGAAAGTGTAGATGAGGAACTTCTTGTCCAGCTCCAGCACCATTGGCAACAACGGTCATTACTCCCTCTTCACCAGTAGCAATCTTGACTCCCCGGGTCAAGTCGATGAGTCTTCGTGCCATATGAGCTACAACATCAGGATCCACATCAAATAGGTTCACGTAGTGCTTCTTGGGTATCAGTAGACTGTGACCTTTGCTGACAGGAAATACATCCAGAAAGGCCATACATATATCATCCTCGAAAATTACAGATGAAGGAATCTCACCACGCACAATCTTACAGAATATACAATCATCTGAACTCATACCTGAACCACTGCATAATGCGGAGATAAAGCTCTTGGTAATATCTGCACAAGCCTCATTAGCGCAGATTTTATGGTTTCAATACAACTGAAATCTAAGGATGTGTTCTCTTGAGCGGACGCAGAAGGATGATTTACTTCGATCAAACACAAAATGAACGTGGAAAACTCGATAGCACTTATTCAGAACTTGGGAAGCTGTTGAGAGATATTGACTTTGATGTAGAACCATATACTGAATTCATGATTCTAGCAAAGAATCTCAAAAATGTAGATGTTCTAGTGTTCGGGTGTCCCAATAGCTCTAAAATTCGCCCTCCAGAGATCGATGTGCTCAAGAAATATGTGAAAAAGGGTGGAGCATTGATGCTTCTTGCCCTATCAGGTGGAGACCGCGGACTGATGAATAATCTGTCTCAGGTATCTGAGGAATTTGGCATAATTTTTGATAATACTGCTGTAAAAGATGAAAGAAATAATGCGGGTCTACCGACGATGCCAATAATCTCAGACATTAAGACACATCCATCAACAGAAGATCTCGATGATATCCTATTGCCTTCAGCATGCAGTCTTCGATTAGAGGGTAAAGCAATAGGCATTGCATTCACGTCCGAGATAGCCGAACCAATAAAAGCTCCCGTTATTGCTGTTTCAGAGGCAGGCAAAGGGCGGATCATGTGTATTGGAAGTTATGAAATATTTCGAAGAGGTGGAGGACTCAAGCATAAGGGGAACAAGGTCTTTGCTGAAAATGCGTTCAAGTGGCTAAGTGGTCAAATGCAGATGGCCAAACCTAGCTCTGTTGTGAAGGCTCAGAAAAAGAAAGAGAAGAAAGAGGCGACAACAACAGAGGGAGCTGTTTCAGCTGAGTTTGAGAAGACTCTCAAACGATTAGTCAATGCAGTGTTTGATTTGCAGAAGGACATCTCTAAGATTAAGGAACAAGTAGGGAATGTAGATATGAATATCGAACAGCTACGAGACCAGTTCCAGGACTTTGCAGAAAAGACCCAGCAACAACTAGGAGTTATGATTCCTGCAAAACAATTCAAAACCTCAGAAGAACATAAGACCGCCGACATTGAAACGGACATCAAGGGTCTCATGAGCGAAATCAAATCGGTAGAACAGCTGAAGGATCATATAGAACAACGCCACTCTTCTGGTGCTATGCCGAAAGACACCTACACTGAACAGAATGAAAAACTGGATGCACGACTTCTGAATCTAGAAAAGAAGTTAGCTAAGAAACAGCAAGAATTAGCCGAACTCAAGAGCTAGGAATAACTTTCTCTGGTTCATCTTGAATCACAGAATCTTTTGAAGATCCTCTGAGTTTCATCCGTAAAGTGCTAAACATTCCGCGAAGTCCATTTGTAGCAAATTCCAGAACAAGTGAGAATTGTTTGTGAGCCAGATAGCCTAGAAGCATCAGCAGTAGGAATGCAAGATAGATGTTCCGACTTGGAAAGAGGATTAAAACACCAAATATGAGTGGATTCAGTATCATGAAGATAGATACTTTCGTTCTTTCAGCTTCTTGCGTAATCATTCTTGAAACTGGTAAGATTGAGAAGAATGGAATCAGTGCTACACAGTAATACTTGTAGATTCCGCGGGGTGAGAAGAGATGCAAGCTTATCATCAAGAGAAGTGTTAGAAACAGCATTTTGCTCCAATACTGACGAAGATTAGCATCATCCTTTACTTGTAGCAACATCAGAAGAAGTAGTGGAATCATTGCTAGAATGAGAAATACAGTGTAGTAGGTTGCAAGATTTACTCCCTGGACTATTGCTTCTGGAATTTCAGGTAGAGCTAGACCAAGTGTTGCATTTATGTTCTGAATTCCAAGATTTAGTGAGATTAGGAGAACCGTAAATGAAATGGGTTGTGAAACATTGGGTAAAACAGACACATCAGTGTATAGCAGGCCACCAGGGCGTTGAAAGATGTAGTAGAGGTAGTTACTGATATCTGTAAGGAATGGAAGTGAAACTGCTGCTACAAAGATTAGCACATAAATTGCCAGTTTGGCAAATTTCCGGAGATCAAGCTCATCTCCAGCAGGTCTCTCACCTTCAGTAGTTGGTTCGGGATTATCTACAGGAGGTTTTCTCAAGAGATATGCAAGTAAGGGAAGTGCAAGAAAGAATGCAGTCTGTTTGAACAGAGCAGATGCCACCATTGCTAGGGTACCAGCCAATCGATTCCCTCGCATTAGTAGATAGAAGGATAGCATTGCAAAGAATACGAATGGTGCGGGATTCAACCATCCGAACACTGTATGATAAAGCACTAGAGGATTGAAGAGATAAGTTGCAGACGCAACAACTCCAACTCGGTGATTCTTAGATAGAAATGAAGAAATCCCATAGATTGGAATTGCAGTGAGAAATCCAAATAGTGAGATCAGAAGGCCAATGCCGAAGGGATCAATCGGGAGCATTACTCCGAGAGCACACATGTAGACATAGAGGGGAGGTAAGAAATAGGGAGTATTGTAAACAGACTCCCCAATCTCAAGGCTGTTGAAAGCATCAGTATATGGAACGATACCATTCACGAATTGCTGACCCCATGAGTAGTAGTAGAAGTCGTAGTCAAGATATCCCTCAAAATTGAAATATAATGTATATCCGAAAAGATCAACGTGGTCAGTACCATTCCAAACAGAACGGTAGGGTTGAGCGGCCCCAGTGATGAAGTCGGTTGCAGCAAGTGAGAATACAAATGACCATACAATTGCGGCGATAATTAGTACAAGAATGAAGAGCTGATGTGATTGTAGGAACTGTTTGACAGAAACAATGCGGTCTTTACTGTTCGAAGTCAAAACATATTCCCTCTTTGATTACTGAACTGCGGTTTCAATTTCCATAGATTCTGAAACATCTGTTTCATCAACGGTCTTTTCTGAATCCATGAATTCTAGTAGGACAAACATGATGTAGAGAACCAATCCCGCAATGCATGCTAGACCAAGATTATACATCACGGCGTTTTCGAGGAAAGCCCAGGTCAATGTTCCAATGGATGCACCAGAGATTAGGATGAGTCCCGTAATCAATCGGATGTGTTTCTTCATCTTAAGAACCACCGAGAGCGCCCAGAACGCCATCAATGTACCTGAAATAACCAGTGCTTGTCTTTCAAGAAATACATCAAAATTCCAGCTTAGAATATAGGTAATCAATCCAAAGATCAGAACTAAGGCAGCGATGGTGGAAGATAGTGTCATGAGGACATAGCTTAGATCAGTTCGTTTTTCTTTTTCAGATAATAGACCATTGACCGCTATTGAGAGCATCTGAGCTCCAATCACAATCATGGCTCCTCCCACCATGAAGAATAGAAGTATCTCTGAAATTGCAGCTGATACTCTTGCAAAGCAGATGGATGTTCCAAGGAAGAGTAACATTGCACCCATCAGGAGCGAGGATATGATAATGAGGTGCTCCAAAATTCGCTTTCTTAGCAAGACCGGAGAGTCATAACGCAAATCGATTGTTTCGAACTCTATTTTGATTCTGCTTGAAATTTGATTCTTCAAGAATCGGAAAGGCCGCTTTGCAATATCGTACAGACGATCGATTACTGGAGCAAGAATGTAGAGAATGAATATCAGAACTACATAGAAGAGGTAGATGTTCCTGTCGGGAATCAGAATAAGAAGTGTGAAAGCAAAGGGCATCAAAAACATCGACAGAGAAACAGGAACGTGATCATCCTTACTGTTTATCATTCGTCCGGAAGCAAAGATTGCAAAGAACGGTCCGAACATGACAAAGTAATACTTGAAGACACCACGAGGTCCAAACAAGCTAACCCAAAACATGAGAAGCATTGTTAGGAATAGCAGTCTGCGCATGAATACTCGGTGGTCACCTTCCATCTTATCTAGAAGAACCATCAATCCTGCAATAACAACAACTCCGAAGATGAGAGGAGCACTTGTGATCAATATTTGTTCCATAATGGATGCTACGTCGGGCATTCCAGCACCGACTGCAAGTACGGGAAGTGTTTCGGGTACACCATAACCTGGCATATCAGTAAAATTCTCAAGTGTGAAATGACCCGCTGCTAGTTGCCAATAATCCCAGAAGTGGGGTTGTGTAATTAGAGTAGGAAGCATAATCGCGCCAGCATAAGAAACAGCCACCACTACACTCACTGCAAATGCTCGGAAGTCGAAGTACTTGGTGAGGAATGAGAACCTGCCTGTATCAGGGTCTGGAAGGGGACCTTCTGAATCAAGCACAAGATCAGGTTTTTTCCGTTCACGCAATAACAGGAAAATGACTAGTGGAATCCCGAGAAACCACGCAGTCTGTTTGAACAGAGCTGCAGTCACTATCAGGATGGTGCCAGTATGTCTTCTATTCTTCAATAGAGCATAGAAACCTGCAAAGAAGAAGAAGTAGAATGCTGAAGGATTAAGCCAGAGATAGTCGACGTGATAAAGAACAAGAGGGTTGAGGAGATATGTTAATGCAGCTATCTCACCTACCCGAGGATTGTCTGAGAGGTTTCTGGCAATACCATAAACAGGTAATGCCGTGAGATATCCAAAAGACCCCAGCAAAAGACCAATCCCCCAGTTTCCAGGACCAATTAAATTCTCAAGCAATATTCCAGCACTATAGAGATATGCAGTTAGAGGGGGAAACATATAGAGGCCGTTTCCATTGGTTATACCATCCATTGTCAGGGTCCCAAATTCCTCGGAATATGGCAGCACGCCATTGAGTAAGTTGTTACCCCAATGAACGTAGAAGAAGGAATAGTCTGTATATCCTTCCAATTGATAATCTATTGTGTATCCGAAGAAATTGAACTCAGATGTTCCAGGGTAAGATCCTAGCCAGACCCCTCTCGAGTTCCAACCACTTGAATTCAGATAGTCCACTAAAGCTATATTGAAGACTACCGCCCAAACGATGTACCCAATCAACAGGACTGCAATAAGATAACGGTACTCACTGATGAGCTGAGCTAGTCTACGCCCACTACGAAAGAAGAGATTATCCATTCTTTGGATGCCGGTTGTCAATCGAGTTCTGTATTTTTTTTGGGCGTCCATGTATCAAAGGCAATATGCGTGACTCATTAATATTTGGCCTTAAGCGGAAATGCTTCTGAATTACATTTCTAAGGTCGCTGTGCTACTTGAGCCCTCTTTTGCAACTTCAATTACGGGTACTCCTTCCCAACCTTGAACATCGGTATGTGTAATGAGGAATATCTGTTCGAAATTCTTGTCGTTGACAAGATTAGTGACAACAGATTCACGCCGCATCTTGTCCAGACCACCGAGAGGTTCATCTAATAGAACACTTCGTACTCTTGGAGTGATTATAGGACTATCTCGAAGAGGTCGAATACTACTCATTGTTCTGCTGATCCCAAGACGAAGACCCAAGCTTATTGCAGTTCTATCTCCATAGCTTAACTGACCTGTTTTCTTCCAAGCTTGATCACGTTCGTCCCAGATTTTAAGAAGTAGGCCAGGTCCAGATCGTTTTGTTGATTGGGTAGGTTCCAGATCGATGCTTGTATATTGACCATTGGTGAAGAAACGAACGTATTGATTGGTTGCACTTCTAATGATGCCGATGAGTCTTTTCTGAAATACATAATCAGCAACAAACCCACTAACGAGTTTGCGTCTCACATACTTGGCATGTTCATTAATTCTTTTCAGGTCCTCAATCTCTGCACCCATCTGTTTCATGAGTGCTTCCTTCCCCTCATAATCTGAAATCAGTAATTGCTCTCTCTGAATGTTGTCTTCAATTTCCTTGGTGCTCTTCTTTGCTTCTACCAATGTGCTCTCGAATTTTGCTACTTTCATTTGAAGATCAGATACACTGGTCACATTGAACTTCTTCAGAAGAGCGTCAATATCGGATACTCCAACGGTATCCAAGATTTTCACGAGTTCTTCTTCATGCTGTGTTATTTTAGATTGAATATCATCAACAAGTTTCTTCGTATCCATTGCTTTCTTTGTAGCATCATTAGATGTTACAATCTCACGTAATCGCTCTTCCATTTGTTTCGAGCTAGTAACCTGTTCTTTACGTTGTTTCTCAAGTCCCTTGATTTTTGTATCTCCAGATTTCATTTCTTTCTTGTATTCAACAACAAGTGCATCTCGCTCTTTGGGGGACAGTGGCTTGGAACATGTTGGACAGGTGGTATCATTTTCATCACTACGAGAACTTGTGAGTGTAGCAACTTTTTCTTTAAGGTCCCGGTTAATCCCAGAGATTTGACCAATTTCCTGATCAATTACTTGCTTCTGTGAATCGACCTCTTCCCTCTCAGTTTCTGTTCGTTCTTTCACTTTCTTCAACGAATCTAACCGTGCTTGAACCAATGCCTCATCTGCAGCAAGTAATCCTGCCTTGGTCAAGTCGGTTTGAAGTTCTTTGCTACGCCTTTCAAAATCGCGATTATCTTGGTCCAACTTGCGTTTGATTTCACTAATCTTACGAAGTGAGGGAGCATCAGGGATATCCTTCAGTAGTTCCTCTGTAGAAGTTATCTCCTCATTTCTTTGCTTTACTGATTCTGTGAACTTAGTTATTCGGTGTTCACACTGTTTAACCTGTTCTCGAATGGTTTCGGGAGGTTGATAGTCTTCAGATAGAGCGTAGATTTTGCTGTCAAGATTAGACTCGAAATGATCCAAATGATTGGTCATTTTGTTGAGAATTTCAATATCATAAATATCGACTAGGAGTTTCCTCAGTACTGTGGGTGTCGCATTTGCAATCGCTGCAACCTCACCCTGTCTGACTAATAGAGTATTCAATGCCTGTTTCAATTCAAGACAAAGAATCTCATCCAGTTTTGTTCCAACGGACGTACTCTTGTCAGCAATCCGCTTCCATGCTTTTTCCTGCTTCATAAATAGAACAACAGCCATTCCATCAGCGGGATTGTACGTTCTATCTATCTTATATCGAGCACCTGCAACTTCGAATTGGAGAATAACTCGAGTAAAAGTCGAGCTAAAACTAATTAGTTCATCATTATTAAGACCTACAGAAGTTGCACCCCATAGACACCAAAGAATCGATTCAAAGAGTGATGATTTTCCAGTGGAGTTGAGTCCTTTGACTATCACTAAACCTTCTGGAAACTCAATATCATCTTGGGGTAAGACAAGATCACGAAATGGCTTGAAGTTCTTGACCTCTAACTTCAGGAGTTTCATTATTCGTCCTCCTGTAGTGCATCTGAGGTCATTTTGCCCTCTCGCTTGCCAACAGCAAACTCCAGAGAAGTGACTGCAATTTTTGTAAGTGTTTCAACATCGAAGTTCTTGTCTATCTCCAGAGTTTCAAGATATCCTTTGAAGTCAGCTTCTGGATCTTCAATTAAAAACTCTGACTCAATCTCAGGATACGACGCAGCAATATACTCTGCATCAGCGGATTGTCGAAGGTCCCAAACAAACTGAGCAACATTGTACTTTGAGTTGTGAGAGAGAACTTTCTGACGAGAGTTCTCAAGAGCAATCCCCAAATCAAATCCAGTTAACCGTTTCGAATTTCCTTCAAAGACTAAGCGAACTCGTGCTGCAGTAACGGGGTCCCACTTAGTCACAAGATCTTTCTGTGAGAACCACCCTTCAACCCTTTCAACAACAGATTCTACAGTATCATCCTCGTTGATAGGAATCTTGTCGTTCAATACTGGTCGTTTAAATTCCAGAGGATATTGTGTAATCTCGGGATCCTTTCCTGCGTCAATATCAACGATCAAGAATCCTTTCTTGTAAGAGGTTTCATCGAATCTCCATCTCTCAGGAGACCCTGCATACCAGGCATTCGGGGAGTGTTTTACCTGCCTATGATCATGACCTAGTGCAATGTAGTCATAGTCCATGCTGAAAATAGCACTGTAGAGAGTGTCATCAAGTTTCATTCCATGTGTCACAGCTACAGTAGGTCGTAAACGCTCACGTTTCTGATGAGTTGTAATCCAATCATCATAGATATCGATCATATTGGAGGACCGAAGAACCGCAGAATCTATGAATGGAAAACAGAAGACATCCAGATTCTCAAATGAAAATTCCAGAGGTTTTCCTTCTCTGATTGCTTGTTTCAAATCTTGTTGTGTTGCTACACGAAGACCAGGTACACCAAGTCTGAGACTCTCAAGTAAGGAAACCTCATAGAATTTGAACAGGCCATGATTTCCCTCGATGATGACTACTGGAATTTGAGTCTTCTTAATGAATTCCTGAAGGACTCTCATAGCAGTGATTTGTGCATGAATTGGTGGTTGTGAGGGATTTCCTTCCCATGGAGAGTTGTATAGGTCTCCTGAATGAATAACAACATCCACTGGTGGGTCAAGTTCTGCAATCTTATCAAAAAGCTCTGCAAATCTCTCGTAGAAGTCACTCTCTAAGAGTTGAGTCTTCATTTCTTCAGCCCAAATATTGTGACGTACACCATTCCTAGGTCTACTTCCAAGATGAGTGTCAGAGATGTGAGCGATTCGTGCAGGCATCAAGTCATTCCTCAGAGAATGTGTTCTTCTTCTTTCTTCGTCTTACCATCCTTGTATCTATGTTTATCCTTCTCATATATTGTGTCAAATAGTGGAATTCGTGCTGGTAGAGGTAACTCCCTGTAGGACGCTGTGACAATTGCTTCACCACGGGACATGACTCGAAATTCATTCTCGAATCCGTTGATATTCACACTGGCATTTTCTATACAGGCCTTGATCTCCCGTTCATTACCAAGACGTAAGTTGATTTCGGTGTTCATTTGGCTCAAGATAACATTGTCAAGAACACTCACCTGTTGACTTACAACTAGTAAACCAATATTGAACTTCCGTCCCTGACGAGAAATGTCTTTGAAAACAGATTGTCCACGCATCAAGACGGGATTCAGGATTGATGGAGCCTCTTCCACGGTCACTTGGATTACCGGTAGTTTTCGGGGATCACGAACTTCAGACGAATCTGCAACACCATCTTTTCCATAGAAGGTTCGTGCTTTCTGCTTTACACGATTGAAGAAACTATGGGGTAATCGTCTCTGACCTTGAGTTTCAAAGTCACCCAAGTTACCACTACTCTTCAAGGCGCGACGCATATCGGATAATGTTCGTGTGACAATTGTGGTCAACAAGAATTGCTCCGTATCACTCATCAAGCTCGTATTGACAACAAGAATTCTCCCGGTTTCCATTGCAAAGAAGATATCATCAAGAATAGATGTTCCCGAATCTATGAAGATGGGAGACCGCTCCAAGAAACTCAATCTACGTTTCACGGCTCTTAGCGTACCAACAGAAATCGAGCCAGGGATTGAGTCCTCATCCATACTTAGAATAGAATCTATCCAGTTCTCTCCTACGGAATGGTACTGTGAATCAATAAATGAGGACATTTCAGCAGTATATTCTCTAATTGAATAGAGGTCTCGAGGCTGTATCTCGGAATAGAGGATGCGTATTTCTCGAGTATACGCCCGAATGTCTCTAGTTGTGGCACTCTTGTGGGTTGTTAGATAATAGAAATCGCCAATCACATCGGTACGGGTTGTAGAACTCATGTCCTTGACAATACTCTGAATTCCATACTTATCGACTCCTTTCGCAAATTCATCATGTGGGTCAATACAGAATGCAGAGAGTCTAGGTTTGTCAGAATTCGGATTGCGTATTGCATCAAGATTAGTATCAATAATCGATTTGATCAGGACCATCATCAGGTTACTTTTTCCAGCACCAGTAGATCCGAATATCCCTACATGCATTGGAAGATACATAATTGGAATCTTAACTGGAACATTGAGTGTTTTTTCACCTACCTGTAAATCCCCAATGTGTACTTCTCCATCAGTTTGACATGCTAACATTTCTTGAACGAATTCGTCAGATGTACCAGGCACTGGTCGATACACTGATGCAAGATGGTCAGGTAGTCGACGTGGAGATTTGAATGTCCATTCTCCTTTCTCATCCTTCTCCGCATAACCAAGCATTCTTCCACCTAATGAGAGAAGCATATTCCTATCAATTCCAGAGAGATAGGCATCACCCTCAACCATGAGCGTACCTGCTATCCTTGACATATCATCTACTTGGCGAAGGTAGTTCTCTAAACCTAGAACTCTGAAGAAGAAGACTCTTTCATTTCCATCACGATCGGAGTATATCATGAATATCTCTCCTACGCTGATATCACGATTTCGTCCCATGATACCTAGAGTAGTCTGATTTCCAACTCCAACTTTTCCGTAGAGTTCACCAAGTTTGTCTTTATCGATTTTCATGTTATTTTCCTCACTTTACAAATCATAATCAGCACGGAGGTCCTGTGCTTTTCGTTTATCGAGTCCCATCTCATTTCGAACATCCATGCACACATCCTTTGCTAGTCGAAGGTCTTCATGGCTTAATTTACACGAAACATGAGCTAATGCAAGAGGTACTGGATAACCATACCATCGGGCATCTCTAGACATGAACTCAAGCTCTGCAAAGAGTGCTTTCTCATTCTCACGAGTGGCTTTTGGATCCGTTGGAACAAATATATTCTGAAGCCACCAAATTCGATCAAAATCAATCCTTGAAGGTCTATTATCCTTCGAGAAACTGTACAGGTAGGGAACTGCCAACATAGGGGGAATGTATGTTCGATCCTCGTAAATATGCAAACCGCCTTCAGGATCATCTTTACTGGGTAGATGACAGAACCACTTTGCAGTTTCTCCAAATACTTCTCGTGCCATGCCAGCAATACGGTGAGCAAAGGGGATTGTATGATTCTTGCTAACAGCACATAGAATCACATTCTTCTGCCTTGCTAAGGCACAGAGGTCTCTGAGCATGAACCCACTGGGCATCGATGGATATCGACGTACAAAGTGCATGAATACTGATAGTGCACCATCAATGAGAAGATACTTCGGACAGATATCACTCGTAAGAACATTACGAGCTGCTGCATATTCACTTACCTTTCTGATCTCCTCATGAACAGTGGCATTTGTCAATGATTGCTCCCTAGAAATCAGTGATTCTATATCTTTCAATCGTGGAATGTATTTTTCATAATCAGTGCCTGTGAGATCAGAGAACGAAGAAACCTTTCCAGGCTTGTAATCTTTGAAGAACGGAAGAGTCAGACTAGCCACATCTTTCAACGGATAGATGTTTGCTAATGTTTCTGCCAATTTTGTACGAGCATCATTACGCACTCCTGAGTGCCAGTGAGTGTCTATGTTGGGTTGTTCACCTAACTCGTTCTCAAGGGTTTCTCGTTCAACGGGAGAAAATAGATTCTCAGAGTGTGTATTTGTATCTACTACAACAGTGGATGTGCTAAGTAAGTGAATTCGAATATCATCGAGTGTCATTAGACTATCCGTACCAGATCCATCGATTCCAGCTATTCTGTAATCACTTTCCAGAATGATATCGGATCTATATGGAGTGAAGGTATCTAGAAGACGTTCTTTGATGCGGACTTCGTCTTTAGCAAATTCTTGTTCATCACGGCGGTCCTGCTGATTTTTGATATCTGTAAAAACCATTTTCAGTTTTCGTCTAAAGTTCTCAGTGAGAATTTTATCTAACATAGAATTCAACTCACTCCACACAGGATGTCAAGGACCAAGAATCCATCAACATCCTGTCCTGATAGCGTAATAAAAAGGTAACACTCGGTGGGGAAGAGATTGAGAAAAGAGCGCTTTGTGTAGAATGTAGATACATCTACACGCAATTTCCTTATTATGAATAAATTCATCAGAATTTATAGCAGCAGTGATTCTGGCTCGACCGTGTACATGAGCTGACGGGAAGTGATTGTTTGCTGAATATAAAGTACTTTGGACATACATCGTTTGCATTAGAAGCAAAAGGAACTACAATTCTATTGAACCCTGGAATTCTTGAGGGCAAGCCTCTTGTCCCTGATGATTTTCAGGCAAGAATAGTAATTGCTACTAACCATGTTGACGATGCCATTGGCAATTCAGCAGCAATATCAGTAAATGCTAAAGCTTGGTTCCTCGGAAACAAAGATACTGCGGATAAAGCAGCAGAACAAGGCGTTAAGCCGTGGTTACTTCATGTTCTTGAACCTGAAGTTCCCTACGAGGTGCCTGATGTAACGATCACTGGATACTCTCTCGCAAGAATTGATGAAGAAGCAGGAGGTCGAATTGACAATCTTGGTCTCATCATCGAGATGGGAGGTATGAAAATAGGCTATCTTGGTGATAGTGCTATTCGTGGCCTGTTTGAACAACTGGAAATGGATATTCTCATCGTCCCTGTTGGGGGAGGAGCAACATTTCAGGTTAAAGATGCAGTTAGTCTTTGTATTGATGCGAAACCACGTATTGGAATACCAATGCGATGGACTGCAGAGGACCAACCAAAGAAGTTCTCAAAATACATAGAACAATTTAGTAAAGGTACTAAGCCTGTGCTTATGGAACCTGACCAAGTTCTAACTGTACAATGGGCTGGTGGTCAAGAATTTCGATACGAGCTAAACTGATATTCCCAAATAGAGTGAATACGGAAGTCAGAAAACTCCCTGACTGAGTGAAAAATGACAATGGGTGCATTAGATGAGTGAGAATACAAAGAAGAATGTGATTATCGATCTCGAGGAATCAGAGAAGACTCAACTAGGCGTTGTGAGTGAGCTCGAGAGTATTGAAGTCACAGGTAAATTGAGTGTCATCAATGTTTCAGAGCGGAGTCGTATCTGGAACGTTAAAGTACACCTCGGTGATTCACGTGATTCAACAGATATCGCTGATGAAACACTATCAGGTGGCGAGGTTGATGTTGGTGGTACTTGGGAAAGTGGATATGGTGTTACAGTAAAAGCACCAATTGTGACTCTTTCAGAAGTCTATGACACGTGTGGAGATGTTGAAACTGAAGAGGCACACTGGGCATATGTCAGCAGTAAAGATAACCCAGTAAAAATCACAATCACGATTAAGAACGAAACCGATGGTGAAATTGACAGTATCATTCTAAACAAGACAATTCCATCAGAGCTATCCAACGTTCAGGTTATTTCTTCCAAATCTGGTACGGCTGAATTCGATGAAGGCACAAAACAGATTGTCTGGAAAGATTTCGTCATTTATCCCAAGGAAGAAACCAACATTGTCATAGGAGCCACAGGTCAAGTTCATGATACTGAACCTAAGAGTGCAGGTGAGATTGTTCTTACCTACATAGGTGAAAACCAACAGAGATCTGTTTTGAATCCAGACCTTACAGCACTCACAGAGTTCCTGATGGGAATTGAAACAGCTGAAACCGAACCAAATCAATGGGAATGCACACTAGAATGCTCCAATGAGAGTGATATGATCGTAAGACTTGACAAAGCAGAAGTCTATCTAACTCCAGAAGGAGGCGGTGAAAAACAGAAGATGATTGATGCCGCACCCAGCATCGAACTTTCACCAGATCAGGAATGGTCAGCATCCTTTGAAGTAGCAAGTAAGGAAACGCCAAAATGCACTCAGGAGATTCTATACACACCTGTCAGAGTAATCAAAAAGAGAGTACTTGGTACAATCGAGAAGACTCCGCAGGTAGTACCTATCTACAAGATAGAGTATACAAAGGAGTTTGATCCACCAACTGTAAACAGCTTTGACAAGACCCCAGTAGAAGTAACAATTGAAGTTACAAACGCGGGTACTGCTAAGCTAAACGAAGTCTTCATCGAGGACAATCTACCTGATGATGTTATGCCACCAACAAGTGAACACATCACTGTCTGGATACGTGGTGAAGAATTCACAGGTGCATACGAGTTTGCCATTGATCCAGAAGATCAGGATCCAGAAAAACCACACAAGATTTCCTTCAAGATCGAGAATCTAAAGGACACCATTGGAGAATTAGAGCCTGGTGAGTCTGTGAAGGTCAATTATGCAGTAATGGCTTGGAGAAGCCGACCAGAAAAAGAATATCCATCACCAATCATATGTAAAGCCAATATCTACCCTGCTGGAATTCCTGCAGAAGTTGCTAGCCCAGAAGATGGACACAAACTTGGTGTCATCTACAAGAAGCGAGCAATTTCAACCAAGAAAGCTATCAACAAGGGTGCTGGTGCTGGTGAATACATCATCGTGCTAGTAGTTTCTAATAAAGGAGAAGTTACAGCTGAAAACATTGAGATGATTGATTGGATTCCTTCAGGTTTCGAATATATCGGAACAGACCCAGAGGATGATCAACCAGAAATTGTCAGTGTTGCTGACGGTGCAAACATGGTTTGGAGCTGGGCTCGTATGAATCCAGGCGACAAGAAAAAGATGAGAGTCACTGTACAAGGTGAAGGCGAATACGAACGCCGTGAGCCAGAAGTGACTTCGATTTAATATCAGAAATGAACGAGTAGCCGCGGGAATCAACCCGCGGTCTATTCAGTTATTTTATAGAAACAGATTATTCTCCAACTTTTTCGAGCTCTCTTCTTGTTTCAGCAAGCTCTGCATCAATATCAGCCAGAGGAAAAGTATCAGATGCCTCTTCTGTAATCTGAGTGTCCAGATTATACAGAACTTTGAATCCATTCAGTGCTTTATGAAGTGCATCGGATATCTCAAGAATTGCAGAACCCAGGTCTGCCTCGGTCATCTCTTCCTCAGAGTGAGTATATACAAAGTCATAGGCACCCTTGAGAGGCTTAAAGCCAAGAGCTAATAGTTTCTTTACAATTACAGAGGGTGAAGCACCTTCACTGTAGAACCATACTTGTACACGGGTTTCATATCTAGACATAATACGTTACCTCATTTACTCAGAATAATGGCATCGCAAGTTAGTTGGTTTATGACCTTTCTGATTAACTTACCGATGAACAAGGAACGATACGTCTTCATGAGTAAGAGTATGGTTCCACAAATTCCTGCATTCACATTGCAATCCGTCAAATGCTTGGACATCCTGTGTTAGTGAAAACTGACGAATGGCATTGACAATCGATGTATCACATCTACCACAGTTGTGGGTTCCTCGTTTCTTCCCTGCTGCGGCAGGATCACATACAACCCTTGCAGCTCCCTTTGCTGCTTTATGGGCATATTGGAGAACCTCGACCACAGACCAAAGCCAAGGAGGTCTATACCGCTGTTTCTTCCACAGGAATTCCACTAAGGTATTACTCTGAACATTAACTGGATTGAGTGAAACCGTTGTTGCGCCTGCATTGATTGCATCACTGATGGTCTTTTGCGCATCAAGTAGTGCATCACGTTCAGTAAGAAACGGAGGTTTCAGGAGAATATATGCACGCATTCCTATATCGTGTTTCTTACCAAGGTCAACAGACTCTTTGAAGGCTGCAAAATCGAAATTCTTGTTGACACACAAGGAACGAATTAGATCACTGCTACTCTCAAGACCCATAGCTAACTCTATGGAACGGTTTCCCAATAGAGAGCGCACTTCTTCAAGAATTGGATCTAGTACATATTCTGGCCGCGATTCCAAGACAACCTCTTTGATACGCTCATCATTTGAGATCTCAGTCAGTATAAGATTACGTGCTTCATCAGGAATCTCTTCTTTATCCAGAAAACTACCGCTAGTATAGATCTTCACTGATAGAGGTGATGATGCATTCTCCAGCATCTTCATTGCTTCCATAAATTGATTGAATAACTCATCAGAAGATGGATTCATACTCGTTCCGTCAAGAAGATAGCTACACATTGTGCAACCGCCTTCACTACTTCGTGCATGAGCACAGCCCTCAGTCGAAAGAACGATCGAGAGTGCAGTACCTATTTCAGTTCCAATCCTTGCTTGTGTTGTCCACGCAGCTGCTGGTTTGTTTGGGTTCTTAGCACGTCTCTTGACTAAAGAAACACCTCGAGATTTGGATGATGCATTCTTCACCAATGTTTGCATTTCTTCTAACACATCAACCATCATCAAACCTCCAGTTTGTGACGTATCGAAATAGCACGCCCTCTATTCAGCTCGCACATTTCACGTCCTGACATTTCGCTCTTCCCAACAGCAATGACTTCATCATCATTGTTCAGTACGATGACTTCATCTCCTGGACGAATCTCAGAGTCAGCTTCGCTAATACCTACTGCAAAAATGGACCCACCCTTGACTTGTGTTGCATCCAGTCGAGCCCAGTAACGATTTAATGGAGCAAGAAGTTTCGCACCACTCAATGTCAAGGAGATGGAACCCGAACTTGCAATGAAAGAACAGATTTGTTCCTTTTCAATCCGACACACAATTTGTCTGTACGGCTTCCCACCAAGCTTGGCATTCTCAGGAACCAATAATTCACCAGCTCCAAGACCAAACTGAAAATCAGCAGTAGACCTAACGATTTCCTCAAGTTGTTTTGGTTGACTACCTTTCAAATCGAGGACACCTTTGAGATCGGTAAGTGTTTCGTGCAATACCTGACGAGAATCCCAGCTTGATGCAGATGATTCGGGGGTTGTATAGATAATACTCTGTGAAACTTGAGATTCTGCACCTTTCACAATCCCGAGATATCCACCAGATACATGTGCAACAACTGTACAATTAGCATCAAACTTGTTCAAGTAAGTTATGAGTGCCTGTGCACCTAATTCGGTTTCCTCAGAGTCCCAATCGCCAGTAACAGGAATATCATAATTTGCAGCTGGAAAAACTCGCTCAAGTTCTCGTGGTACAACTCCAAGAGGAGATGTGAGAATTGCCTGGGCGACTCTTTCTGCAGCCCTTCCAAGAGCACTCCCAATTGTTTCTAGAAATCTACGATGAGACTTTGAGTCCGAGTATGGTTTTTTCGCAGAACACGGGAGTAAGAGTACGATTTGTTTCCCAGTAGGAGGAGTGTAGCGAGATTCTAAGTATTCTCGATATCTGCGAACTGCTGGAGAATTGTATGATTCTGGACCAATCAGAGGAACAACATCCGCTCCAGTTGTTGGCGTGAATTCTTCAATGAAGGGATAGGTCTGTTTGTCCACTTGTCTGAGGAGTGCTGCATGATTGGGGCTAACATGGGTCATTGATTCAACTAACCATCGTAAACGACCAGATTTCATAGCATGAAGTGATTCAGATAGAATTGAAGAGTAGATATTCAGGTTATGATTGTGAAGCGCCTGAATATGCTCAGAACTGTACTTCTCATCAATAATCTTGCAGGCTAAACATGAACAGTATCTAGGAAGTTTCCCGGATTCTATTTGCTCGGAATCATTGGACCAAAGTCGAACCCCACTAGCTGCAGCCTGATATGCGTAACCAGTATCAATGATATCAAAACCAGTGTAGTAAAGAAGAGGTATGATGCTGGGATGGATTTTCCCAAGTGCAAAGGTTAGCCAGGACGCAGGTAGAGTGCTTCTAAGAGTGATTGATTTTAAATCTGTAGATCCAAGAAGTCCATCAAACACGAACGCAGCGGAACGGATTCCTTTGGTGTGAAACTCATCAATGATGCTTTTGAAATCTTCAACATCGATGTTCTCTGGGACTCTTAGAATTAGACGTGACGGGTCAATAGTTCCTTTGCTTTTCTCCACCATCTCTAGCTGATAACGAAGTAGCAAAGTGCTAGCGGGATTATCTAAAGATGCGAATGAAACTAGTGAAGGTAGGAGGATGGGATCAGAATCTCCTAATGCAACATTAGAGAACTCATCAGGTGTCATATTGAAAGGAATTGCTACTATACCTGGATTTGGCAATGTCAAGTCCCTTCCCATGTATCTAATCTGAAGGATACTTTTTCTTATTGAATCTGGACCAGTGAGGAGAGGTGTCTGGAATACTTCTTCGCCTATGATGTATTCACCTATTCTTGCGGGACCATCATGTCCGCGACCAACTCGAAACTCTGTCATCCTTTTCATCTCCATTCTAGACAAGGGGCTCGTATCCAGCATATCCCTCTGTATCAACCGTTGTTTCAGCCTTGGCAAGTATCATTTCGACACTCTCAAGGGCACCTATCTTGTAAAGTGGACTATTGTTGTTTCCGCAATGATATGAATAGGTGCATAGAGGACAGCCATCGACTGTATTGCAGTCGCACTTTTCCAGTATTGTTTTTGTTCTTCTGAATGCCTCATCTAGCTTTCCAAAGAGCAGTTTTGATGCTCCATTCCCTCCAGGACTACCATCATAGACAAAGATGATTCCGGAGTCACCCATTGATACACCACCAATCTCCCGAGTTCCTCCCCCGGTAAGCATATCACTGGATTCGATGAGAACATGCTCAAGTGCATGGAATGAACCACCGTACAATCCACTTGGTGTCATTTGGGGACCTCCAAGAGTAGAATATTTACCAGCAACATAATCATTGACAGACTTCACCGGTTCAGGTGCGGTAATGGCAAACCCACGGGTCTGATAGGTATAGATCAGAGGGGTTGTCAAATCAGCTCGACCAACTATGTTTCCAGTTCGGGTTTCCCTCTTGACATATCCATCTACGGTTTGAGTCATCTCAAGTGTACAATAAACAGCATTCAGTCCCAGTATCTCTCTTCGCTCTAGAATATCTATTATCTTAGGCATTGTGGAATAGAGAGGCTTCGTGTGTATGCTTCGATTCTTGTACGGAACTACTGTCGCTCTTCCAAGACCTGGAGTGTACTTGAAATCTACAGACATGTAGTTTTTCCCACCATGCAAGTAGATTGCCCCAGGATGCAGCTCTTGAGCTGCCATCGGCATCGAGCGTTCACCAAGTCCTTTTTTATCAAGGCGAATCTGCACTGTATCGCCTATACCTCGTATGCTGTAACCTCGCCACGCTTTCCTTGCACGATCAGCATCAACAATTCGCACACTATCATCACGGACTCTCACGAGGTCATCCTCTACCAGTTTGTCTATGATTCCCTTATGCCGGTCAAACTGGGAAGCTTTTAGCTTTCCACCCATCGCTGCAGCAATCAGTTGATAGTATCCAACAACTTCATTCTCCGGCTCAAGATATGCGGCATCAATATCTGCGAAGTATTTCTCAGGGTCGTGTCGATAGAACGATGAGATGGGATCCTTCTCTCTTAGTGCAAGAATCGCAACGCTCTCCTGACCTTTACGACCAGCTCGTCCTATACGTTGTGTTAATCGAGTAATCGATACTATCATACTCACAACACTATTGAGGTCTCCAATGTCTATCCCAAGTTCAAGTGTCGGAGTTGATACGATAACAGGTAGTTTTCCAGACCTGAAGTCGTCTTCCACATTACCTCGATATTTCTTTGACAGTCCTGCTCGATGGACCATGGATTTTACACCGACATTCCCGAGAAGCATATTCAACACTTCAGCCTCTGAGTGAGTGTTTCCGAATACAAGGGTCTTGAAATCACCAACTTGAAGCATTGAAACTAGATCCACAATCATACTGTACTTGCTTCTCATGCCAGGATAGTACATCAGGAAGTGAACTGGTCCACGTTTTGCAGTCTTTGACTCAATGAGTTTCACATCAGTATCGAAGAGCAACTCTGCAAATTCTTTGGGATTAGCAATTGTAGCAGACGCCCCGATCTTCTGAAATCTACCAGATTCCATCTCTAGGCGTTTCATGATATAGTAGACATTGGTCCCCATTGATCCTGTATAGAGGTGTATCTCATCCAATACAACAAATTTCACAGTGGTTAGAAGAGGAACCAGACGGGACTGCATCCATCCAAGATGATAGTGTAGGATATCTGGATTTGTCAAGAGGATATCTGGAGGTCTCTCGTAAATCTTAGCTCTTTCATTTTGTGAAACATCTCCATCGAAGATAGCAACGCTGAGACCTGCCGCTTTTCCTAACAGTGTCACCTTGTCAAATTGGTCTCGAGCAAGTGCCTTTGTGGGATAGATAAGCAGAGCCCGTACTCCCGGTGTAGCAAATGTTTCCTGAACTGAGATGAGTAGTTGTCTGATAATTGGAAGAATGAAACCCTCAGTCTTTCCCTGTGCAGTTGGTGCAGCAATGACCACATCCTCTCCATTGTTGATGGCTTTGTAGGAATCTTCCTGGAACTTGTAGAGCTTGGTAATTCCCTTAGCCCCCAGTTGTTCCACTAATCGTTTTGGAATTCCGATATCACTGACATCAGAACCATACTCAGCATCAGTTGCTGGCATGTATTGATACTTGACTAGATAGTCGCGACCAGACGCAATCAACTCACGAATGGTTTCAGGCATGTCATCAATATCTCTACCACCCTCATCAACTAACTTCTTAATTGCAGCCTCTGATTGGACACGGGATGATCTGGATTGCCTGCGTCGTTGCTTCTTTGGGCCACCAGTTCCTGAACCAAGATATTTCTCTCTTCGAATCGCAGATTTTACATCCTCTCTATCGAATGCACTACGCTTGATTTCCTCACTGTATCCCTCATAAGCATCAAAGAGGTCCTTACTTTTACCATCAACTAGAATCTCTACATCGCATGTGGAACAACTGACATACCACCCAGCATCTACTTTTTTGAAGTCGAGTCGGGATCCACACTTTGGGCAATGTAAGACTGGCACAGTTAACACCAATTTCTATGACATCGATGGACAGCGGCTTATCAAACTTTGGCACTAGTTTTACACAACATCAGTAATCATGACGCCCGATGAATTAATAATGCCATATGCTAATGACATCTTGGGATAGGGGATGTCCGTACAAGGAAAGAACAATCGGTGGATTGCGCTAATTATCGTTCATCTGTGTAAAATTTTATTCCTGTTAGTTGCCATTGTTTTGGATAATTCAGGAAACTGGTACTATCTTTTGTCTCTTAGAACATGGTACTTAATGTTCTGCTTGGGAGACCTCATTCTGTTCTTTGCTTATTGGAAAATGAATCCAACTTGGGAAGAAGGTGCACGTGTCTTTGGGATCTTCTGGAATATTATGATTGTTGTATTTCTGGTGTATAGCTTTGTATTTAATTTCCTATTAGTTCTCATAATAGTAGAAACGTGTGTTCTGATTTTGTCTAAATCATAGTCTGACCAACAGAAAAAACAAATGTCACAGCACAATCCTTATAACGGTAGTGCAAAAAAATAGCACAACCGACTCGCACCAGCGATGGAGTTTGATCATAATGGTAGAAGACATCAGCTCAACTGAGCTAGACAAAATCATCACAGATAACAAAGTAGTATTCGTGGACTGTCACGCAGTTTGGTGTGCGCCTTGCAGGACACTTGGACCAATCCTCGAAGAAGTCAATGACAAGTACGAAGCCAAGGGACTGAAAGTTGTAAAACTAGATGTGGACCACAATCGTGAGTTCAGCCAGGAGAACCAGATCACAGGTGTTCCCAGCGTTCTAGTATACTCCGAAGGTCGCAGAGTAGTCTTCGATGATGGTCATGGCAAGAAGACTGACAAGCTCGTTGGTGTAATGCCAATGGAAGTCTACGAACAGATCGCAGACAACCTCCTCGCTGAAGAGGCTGCTGCATAATTAATTCATCACGCACCCTCGAGGAAGGAGTAACCTTCCTCGTTGGAGTGATTCGTTTTTTCTATCTACTTGTTAGGTAACAAATATAGGCGTCTAGGAATCTGAAAGCATCAGTGGAAACCCATGGTAAAGGATGTAACACCTTCAGATGTCGAGATCGAAAAGAAATCAACCAAACTTCTCTTTATTGATTGTTGGGCCGAATGGTGCGCCCCATGTAAGGCATTAGGACCGATCCTTGATGAGCTTGAAGAGAAATACAGCAATAATCCAGAAGTAGGTTTCTTGAAAGTTAATACCCAAGACCACCCTGATTATGCTCTTGATAATGGAATCCATGGTATTCCTTGTGTGCTCATTTTCATGGATGGTGAACCTGCCAAGCTTGAGTTACCAGGATCTGAGGAAGGTAAGGTAACAGTAGTTGACAGACTTGTAGGATTACGCCCTGCAGAGCATTATGAATATGTAATTAGTGCTCTATTGAACCTTGAACCGCAATCTAGTTGAGCATATGATGTTTTATTAGATAACACTACTGCGTGATTATAGACAGAGGTGTTAATGTGCCAATACTACCATTCGGAGATAAGAGTCCTAAAATAGATCCAAAGGCATTTGTGAGTCCACAGGCCACACTTGTTGGTAATGTTGAAGTTGGTTCGAGAGCCAGTATATGGCCGGGTGCAGTGATACGTGGAGACCATGCATCTGTGCGAATTGGTGAGAATACATGTGTGCAAGATAGTGCTGTGATTCATGCCCATACTGAAGAAAATCCAGCTATTATTGGAAACAACATAATTATTGGTACTGCCTCAGTTCTTCATGGAGTATACATTGGAGATAGCGCAGTTATAGGTGAAGGATGTGTCATCTTCGATGGAGCTACGCTTGGAGAGGGAGTTAGACTGGCTCCAGGTAGCATTGTACCAGCCAATGTTGTAATGCCTCCGCGAAGTCTCAACTCTGGAGCCCCTGCTGCACAGATTCGCGAGCTCTCTGGGGAAGAAGTAGCCCAACACAATGACAAGACAGATACAATCGCTCAGGTCTTTGCAAAGCTGAAGCGCTGGCAGCAATCAATATAGCTACATGGTTTCACGAGCTAGAGATGCAAGATTTTCTACACCATCAGAAGTAACAAGAAAGACATCAGCTACTTTTACAGCTCCTATGCCAGGGGCATAGCCAGTCGGATGAAGCGTGAACACCATACCTTCTTTGAGTGTAAATGGATTCTCTGATGTGATGTAAGGAGGTTCTCTCAGGTCTAATCCGATGGAGCTTCCTAACGGTTGAATCAATGTATCGATTGGAAATATCTTGCCAGATTTCTTCAGAATTTGTTTTGTAATGTCATCGAAAGAAATCTCAGGCTTCATAGCTCTTTCAGCTACTTTCATTGAGTTCAGTACGTATTCGAACAATTTCCTTTGCTGGTCAGTTGGCTGACCAAGGTGCAATGTCCGGGCGATCTCTGCGAAATAACCAGAGTGACTCACCGTGATATCTAAAACAACAAAATCCTCGCTCCGAATTCGATTAGCACCAGGCATCGCAAAGGGATATCGAGCACGGTCTCCTGACAGAACTGCTGCACGAATACCTCGTTGTTGTCCCCCAGCTCCTCGCATAGCAGATTCAATTTCAAGGGATGCTTGGTCTTCAGATTTTCCAGAAGCAACAGTTTCTAGTGCAGTCCTAACTCCAATTTCTGCCACATTGACAGCCTGTCGAATTGCATCAATCTCGGCAGCATCTTTGATGTACCGGAGTTTCCAAAGCTGTTGTGAAAAGTCACGAAAACCAGCATCAGGAAGGCTACTCTTGAGCGTGTCTAATTCACGTACAGAAAGCCAATCGAACTGAAGTCCTATCATTCCCTTTGAGAGATTCAATTCGTTCAATGCATTGATTATTGCGTTCCAATAGCTATGACCCTGAGCCCTATACCAGTCATCAGTAAGACTTGAACTGAAGGTATGGACCTCGGCCAGAATAGATTCTCCAATCAATGTATCCTCTCTGAATTCAGAAATAATCAGTTGGGGTTGGTGGTTCTCGGAGATAATACAGGCAACAGGAATGCTATGCCCAGGACAACGATATCCTGTCAAATAATGGACATCCTGACGTCTAGTTATCACTAGTGAATCGATTTCTTCTCGACGCATTGCGCGATATACTCGATCTAGACGTTGTGGAGTGAACTGCATGATACTCTATCGTCGAACTTGATACCACATTTAAGCTTCGTGTCGACTCGTTTACGATGAGAAGATTGTGTAAAATTAGTGGCGGGACCGTCCGGATTCGAACCGGAGATTACCAACTCCGCAGGCTGGTGCCTTATCCAGGCTAGACTACGGCCCCATTTTTCGTGGAGCCAGATTTGACTTATAGAGTCTTCGTTAGAAACCTATAATGAAAGAGAATCTTAGAATCGAATCTTGTCTTGGGTATAGCCAACAAAGTCCACAATGCATGTGCCTTTCTCTTTCTTTATCTTCAAAATATGTTCCACATTTTCAATTGTGAAAATTTCACCTTCAGCGAGATTATCAAGAACAGCCTTTCCCATAGGACTGTTCAGATGCTTCTGAAATCGTTCTGCAAGGTCCTTTCCAGCCTTGTCTATGTATTTGTGAGGGTCATTCACATCAAACACCCACTAATATTAAACAATCATTTCTGCAAATTAACTAAACTGGTAAAACTATCCGCAATTCAAGCGAATGCACATTTAGGCTAATGAGAATGGAAGTGGCTTTACAACAGCACGACCACTGTGTTTTGTAATGCGAAGAGTATGCTCGGAAGTTTGCAAAATAAAGCTCTCACCCTCTTCGAGATTGTCAAGAACGGTCTTCCCCATTGGACCATTCAGATAACGTGTGAATCGAGCCACAACTTTTTCCTCAGCAGATGTTGGGTCTCCAATAATACTCATGATTCAAACCTCAATTCACACTCTTTTGCATATATGAGGCATATAAACTCCGATTTTATCAAAAATGGCGGGACCGCCCGGATTTGAACCGGGGATACCTAGCTCCGGAGGCTAGTGCATTATCCAAGCTATACTACGGCCCCAATGGACTGAGAGTCTTGGGTTTCTTAAAGAATTTGTTCCATCGAGTTTTTTCACCCTTACGACACAGTTATAAAACAAAGGGGAGGCACGTCGCTTTGAACGCACAGGTGACAGTCGATGACTAACAAAGAGAAAGCCCTCAAGATTGAACGTGTCAGACTCAGAAAGAGTCAGAACCCACAACAGATCGACTTGAAGAAAATGGACAGAGTTCGATCTGCTAAAACAGAATTCTGGAAGATGAAGAAGCGGGGCGAGTTTGAAGCAAAGAAATCAACCGTAAAGCCAGATGCTAAGAAGGCTAAACCCAAGAAAGAAAAGAAGAAGAAAGTGAAAGAGCCAGAACTTGAAGTTGTTGAGGACAAACCAGAGCTCGAAGTCATTGAGGAAGAACCAGAAATCGAAGAGATTGAAAAGGAACCAGAATTAGAAGTCATTGAAGAAGAACCAGTAGAGATTGACAAAGAACTTGAAGAACTCTACTCCGATGACGACGATGTGGATGAGGAAACTGAAAAGGAAGAAGTTGAAGAAACCTCAGAATAACCTCTCAACACATAAATTATCGAGCATCCAAAAGAATAAGACTGACGAAAGTATTCTGTGCAGTCTGTCAACCCATTAAGCGGAAGGTAGGATTATGACCACTCTTCTTCAGATAGTTAAGCGTCTACAAGAACTAGCCCCACAAGAGATGACTGTTCAGGGTCTAGAGAACCGAGTTGAAATTGGTCCGCAAACAGAGACTGACCAAACCAATACTACGGTGAAGCGGATACTAATTGCAACCTATCCATCGGCACGGGTGGTCACTAAAGCATCCCAGGACAAGTCCAATCTTCTTGTTACGTATCGACCATTATTCCCTTTTGCAATCGATAGACTGTCTGGCTTAGATCTTGTGAGAGTACGTCTTCTAGCTAAGAATTACATCTCAACTTATGTCATTGGGAGTGGGTGGTTGTGCGCAAGAGACGGTCTTAATGATGCACTTGTGGATGCACTGGGTCTAGAGAAAATTGGAGATTTCTCAACAGAAAGTGATTATGGCCATCTCGCAGCTATAGGTAGAATCTGCAAGCCGCCAGGTGTAAAGAATCATTCAGGATTTGCAAATTATATCGCATCAAAGTTGAATCTCAGCACGGTGATGTTCTCAGGAGACCTCGACGATGAAGTTGGAGATGTGATCGTAAGTGCAGGGCATCACATCGATATGCCAGATATCATCAACGGAAGAGAGCAGGATATCAAAACTCTAGTCACGGGAGAACTTTCTCCGGAGCTCAGACTCTTGGCAAAAGAAGAGGGTATGAATACACTCGAACTTGGAGCTTTTGTGTCCGAAGATCCTGGAATGAAGCGTTTGCGAGATAGTATCAGTCTTGAGTTTCCAGAGTTGAAAATTGATTTTATAGCAGCAACTCCCTTGACTCAAGCCTTGAAACCATACAAGGATGAAATGGCGTAGGGCTTTCAATCTATTCTACTTTGGAGGATATCGAATCATTACCACGTTCTTATTCTTTGGAACACCAACATGTTTTGCTACAGGAATACACTTTGTCCTCATGATATGGACTACAGGAGCTTTTGGTTCCCACTCGGTTAATGACTCAAAGTTACCCATCCCTTTTGCTACAATCAATTCAGCAGAATGAAAGAGGTCTAGAAACTCTTTGGAATTACGCTCAAGATTGACTCCAATAGCTGGTGCGCCAGTATCAACGACCTCATCGGCATAATCTCCAAGTTTTACCTCATCTGCATCAATCATTGTTGCATCATTTAAAATGGGACCACCCTTCACCGCAGCAATCACTTTCGGTCCAAGGCGCTTGATTTCTCTAATGAGAATCATGTCAAGAACAACTTCCCCAGCGTTATCATGCAGAAAGAGAACCTCACTAGCGTTTTCACATAGGGTCCGTAATTCATCCACTTGGTCTACAGTCAAATCGGATTCTACATTGTTGAGAATGTGTCGTAGTTCATCAAGGTTGAATTCCCTTCCAGATACATCGAATTCAATTGCATTAGCTGCAGCCGCTATGAGCGTAGCTGTACGAAACATAGAGTGTGGATCCTTTGCTTCATCTACTAACTGGATGAGCTCTGGAAGAATACCGAGTGCCATGACATTCGATTCACGTTTCAATTCCTCGTAGGGATCTTTCCCAGTCATCCGCTGAACAATCAGGTCTCTATCAGTTCCAATGAAACTTGGGACTGAGTTGCTATCAAAGTGTTCTCCAAGAAACTTGGTCATTGCGGTGATGACTTCCATCTGGAGATCCTGATCATCTGTTGCTAACCGAACCTGATTGATAGCTCGTTCAAGTAGACAGTGCGCACACTCTAATGACACTTTCATCTAGTATCGCCTGAAAGTATTCCTGTCCGAATCAATGAAAAATGAAACGGAAGGGACTATTTACTCAGAGGTGTAACGAGATCGGCCAACACATCTTCTGGTTTAGGAGATTTAGCTACTGCAGAGGCAAGAAGAACTCCCTGTGCGCCTAGCTTGATGGCAGATTTGACATCATCACCATTACTTATACCGGCACCACAGAGGATTACGACATCCTTGTTTACTGCACGTATCTTATCTATCGTACCCGAGATTATTTCTGGCTGAGCTTGAGATACTGAAATTCCAGATCCAATAAGCTCTGGTGGTTCAACCGCAACAGCCCAGGGATTCATAGTTGCTGCAGCAACACTCACCAGTATGTTGTTTGTACAAACCACCGCATCGAGATTGAGTGTGTGTGATTTGTCAATTGAAGCCTCAATATCAGCGAGTTGCATCCTATTTTCAGAATGGTTCAGGAGTGTTCCAGCACATCCAGCCTCTACAAGGGTCTCTCCGAGAGCATGACCCGTAAATCTTCCAGGTTCTCCGGCATCCATATGCTGAGAGAATACAGGAATCTCGACGGCTTTCGCTACCCGATAAACATCTGGAATCTGAGGAGCAACGACAATGGGCACATCGTATTGATTTGATACCCGTTCACAAGCTTGGGCAAGAAGAACAGCCTTCTCACCAGTAGCTTGGGGGTATGTTTTCAGATTGATAATGACAACAGGAGTCTTGATTTTCATCGGTCAAATCCCACCTGATTATGCCAAGCAGCAACAGGCCTGAATTTAACTATTGCTGGACATCAGTATGGGAGTTTACAAGAGGTCTATCTAGCTGAACCAATGAGAAGTTTCATGATTGGTACTCGAGCATAACCACGCCTATTCAGGTCGGTTATGGGTTTTCGTACCTCTATCTTGACAAACTTACCTGCCTCAGCAGACTTGTAGTACTGGAGATATATCTTGGTAAATTCATCAAATGTGGCTGCGGATAGAAGATCAGAAACAACATCATTTGCGATTCGTACGTGGGCATCCTGATCGGTCATTGCACCTGTTTTCAGCTCAATGTTACCAAGTGGTGCTTTTCCAATCCAGAATCGTTCACCCATTGCCATGAATTCGATATAGAACTCATCAGTACCTTCGATTCCACCACCAATGTTGGAATCATTAAACATGTACATCAATCGGTCTTGAATCTCGGAGTGATAGGGTATTGTATCTGCACCACCAACAGAAACCTCTTCTTCAACAGCAGGTTCTTCCACAACTTCTGGAGCTTCAACAGGTTCTTCTTCGGCGGTTTCAACCTCAGTGGCTTCTACAGCTTTTTCGGTCCCTTCATCTTCTTTTTCATCTTTTTTACGTTTAAAGAATCTTGACATTCTTGGATTTGCTCCTAATTGAGGAATTAGCCATTGGACATAGATTTGCGCTACTCTAGTATCCTATGCTCTTCTAGAAATCCTACCCGGTTATAGAAAAAGGTAGTTCAGCTGTATACCTCATGTTTGAGGATTCGGCTTTGGTGTATCTTGGAGTGCCATTTGTTGTAATTGAGCAATTAAGGGGAGACCACCTGATGGTTTACGCTCACCCCATAGTTCATCCACAAGAAGATCACGAATAGCAATTCGGATAACCTCTGAACGATTAGGGTATTTGTTCTGACCAATCAGTTCGTCAACGCCATCAACGTAAGATTCTGGCATGCAGATAGTAACGACTCTCATTGTACACCAACATCAAAGACAGCAAACACCATAATGAAGGGGTGTCTGATTGGGGTGCGTATCCCCGTATTACTTACTTTTCAGGGTTTTAGAACGAGTTTACCCATCTGTGCACCCTTTTCGAGGATTTCATGAGCCTCTTGAGCTTTTGAAAGTGGAAGTATCCTATCCACAGTAGGTCTGATAGTGTCATTCCAGACTAGCTTTAGCGCTGTTCGAAGCTCATCTCTGCTTCCCATTGTTGAACCAAGGATCTCAAGTTGCTTCCAAAAGAGGAGATTCACATTAGTTTCTGCAATCGGCCCAGATGTTGCGCCACAGGTAACAAGTTTTCCGCCTTTTCTAAGACTCTTCATACTTCGAGCCCATGTAGCTTGACCAACAGAGTCTACAACTATGTCAACACCACGATTTTTTGTGAGCCGATAGATTTCCTTGTGATAATCAGGTGTTTTATTGTGATTGATACCTTCATCTGCACCCAGAACGTATGATTTCTCTAACTTTTCATCCGAGGAACTTGTGACTATCACTCTAGCTCCAGCCGCTTTTGCAATCTGCAGTGCTGCTAAAGCCACTCCACCTCCAATCCCAATGATGAGAACATTATCTCCAGCTTTAATCTGAGCCTTAGTCATTAGCATCCGCCATGCAGTCATGAGTGTAAGGGGAATAGAAGCAGCCCCAGCCATGTCAATGCCGCTCTCTTTTGGAATTGGTATTATGTTCTGTGCATCCACATTGAGATACTCGGCGTATCCACCTCGATAGTGTTCACCGATTATTCCATAGGATGAGCAGAGAGATTCCTGACCCCGTACACAGAACTCACAGGTCCCACACGATGTTCCCGGATCGACAATTATCTTCTGACCGACTTCAAATGAGTCACTAACTTTACTTCCAATCTCAGCAATCTCGCCGCTGATATCGCTACCAAGAATATGAGGCATCTCAAGTTTCAGTCCTGGAATACCTCCCCGTACAAAGAGGTCTAGATGGTTCAGTGCGACATACTTCACATTGACCAGAACCTGATCAGCTCCAATAGAAGGAGTGTCGATATCCTCGTATGAAAGCACATCTGGACCACCATGCTCATGAAATACTGTCGCCTTCATAGATTTCACCTTAGAACAGCGTAGATATTGCACAAAGTGACATAAAACCTCGGATTGGGACTTGTTGGTTTCATATTTGCACAAGTTTAAGACCAGTTGATTTTCAAACAATCTTCGTAACACCCATTAAACAGGTGAATTCAATGGCAAAAGGAAAAGCAGGAAAGGTCCGTGCTAGTCACATCTTAGTAGACAAGCATAGTCAAGCACAAGCTCTCATTAGCAAAATCGCTGAGGGCGGAGACTTCAAGAAAATTGCACTGAACCACAGTAGCTGCCCATCTAAGAAGAAGGGTGGAGACCTCGGTTGGTTCACAAAGGGACAGATGGTTCCTGAGTTTGAAAAAGCAGCATTCAAGCTTAATGTTGGTGCAATGACAGCAGAACCTGTCAAAACTAAATTTGGTTACCACATCATCAAAAGAACTGGATGATAGTCACTGAAAAAGAAACTGAGGACTAATTCCCTCAGTTTGTGGCACTTGCAGTATTTGCTTTTGTTTTGAATCGATTTAGGAGGAATAGTCCAAGTAAGAAGATAAAGAACAAATCAAGAATCAAGAAATAAACAATCATTGTCCTTGGAAATAGTAAGCTCTCAAGATACACCCTGAAAATGAGGAGTATACTCAATCCAACAAAACCAATCATGGCGATTGCATAATTTATTCTGTGATGGATAGCGAATATCCGATTAATGTTCAGAGTGGCAAGTTGAACGCTCCCAGTGATGAGTAGGATAATGCTAGATGAAAACAAGACATTACTTGCTAAAGTGATGTCATCAGTAGCTATTCGAAAGATGCTCATCCAACTTTGAATTCCAAGGGCTACTATTACTATAAGGAGTCCAAGTATATTGTTCATCCGGTTTGATATTTTCACGATTTCAGAAACCTCTCTTTTTATTTAGTACGAAAGTAATCCCCAAGAGCAAGGATGCTCTAGAATTAGATGAATTATCTATTTGATAAACTTATCTAAAATATATTAATAGTTAATTAACAAAAGAACTGGGTAGTCTTCAATTATCTGACAATAGGTCTGCCTTCATGTGCCAGACCTGTTCTTTCTTTATATTTCAATTACTCTTACTCGCTTGGTCACAAATAAGGTTGGGAGTGGAAATTTAAATAACGATATACTTATTCTTTTCTTCTCGAACTGCTTCCATCATACGAGAGGGGAAATTATGTTATCGAAGAATATTTCGCTCATTGTTTCGACTTTTTTGTTTCTGACTCCGATATTACAAATTAGTTACACACAAATTGCAGGCCCAAATATAGTTCCGCAGTTACATGGACGTCAAATGTCCTTTTACATCGATCATGATCCCATTTTAATAACCAGTAATGCAGATTTTGCCACTCAAGGATGGCCGGGAGATGGAACGTGGAGCAAGCCCTATCTCATTGAAGGATTACAAATTACAACTGATGACTGTGGCATAGAAATTATGGACACAACGGTTTATTTCGAAATCAAAGACTGTTTAATAACCTCAGACAGCATTTCCAACTATGATGGAATCATCTTGACAAATGTAGTCGATGGTCGAGTAAGAGATTCTATTGTCGAATTTCATAGATTGGGAATTAAGTTAATTGATTCACAATACTGTGTATTAGATTCGAATACTGCTAGAAGCAATATGTACTGCGGATTTTCAATTTCAGAATCTTCAGATTGTACACTAACGAATAACAACGCAATTGACAATCCACATTATGGGATTTCTTTACATTTGACAGATAATTGCATATTGATTAATAATTCAATAACAAATAACCTACGTGCAGGTATTTCGCTCAGCATATCAGATAGTTCTACATGTACAAACAACGAACTTGTTGGTAATGGAATTATTATTGGGTCCACAAGTATCTCATCTTGGATGCATGTAATAGCAAACAACACTGTCAATGGAAAACCTCTGTGCTATCTCAAAAATATCAATGATACAGTTCTAGATGGTACGCAATACGGTCAAATGATCCTGGTAAATTGTTCGAATGTCAAGATTGAGGGGGGAGTGTTTCCTACCAATGCAGGAGTTCAAATTGGATTCTCGAGTAATTGCATGGTTGTGAATACTTCGAGTCATGGAATTGCACTTCAGAATGCACAATACTGCAATATCACAAACAATATCGTAAGAGACAGTGAGTTCTTTGGAATCTTCCTTCAGGACTCGATGCATTGCATATTAATGGATAACATCGTAGTCAACAGTGAGGAGTCAGGAATTTATATCGGAGCTGGTGCGTTTAACTCTAGTTTGAGAAATAACGTTGCTTCTGACAACTGGTACAATGGATTTTTCATTGGTGGGGGTAGCTGCGTTCTGGAAAATAACAGTGGAAATGACAATAGGTTAGTGGGATTCTATATCGACCATGACAATAACATCGTGACTAATAATTCTGCAGCGAGAAACAGTGTTGGATTTGAATTTAGATTCGCAAATAATTGTTCACTGATGAATAATATAGCTACGGCGAATAATTTGGGATTAAGTTTCACTCATTCAGTTAATTGCTCTATTGTTGATAACGTAGTCTTCGATAACTCAAATGGAATCGTTTTAGGTTCTGATACTTCTGGTAATGTTTTCTATCTCAATCAAATCGCATACAATGGATACTCTGATTCAGGTGCACGGGATGATGGTATTGCCAATAGATGGGATGACGGGGTAGACACTGGCAATTATTGGACCAGCTATGATGGTAATGGAACCTTCAGTGTACCTGGTAGTGCAGGAAGCATTGACCATTTTCCATTGATATTGAAGTACGTAAGGATTGACAAAGTGCTTCCGATAATCAATAACCCATCTGATATTGTATATGTGGAAGGAGATACCGGATATGCAATTGTATGGACCCCAGTTGACGATTATCCATTACACTATTCAATTTCAAGAGATGAGAATGTCGTCAAAGCAGGAGATTGGACATCAAGTCAAGAAGAAATTACAATTACTGCGGATGGATTATCAGCTGGAGCCTATATGTTCAAAATCAACGTGACTGATATTGGCGGTAATTCTGCAATTGATCAAGTTTCTGTTACTGTCTTGCAGGTGGCGAACGAAACTACTACAGCCACCACATCGACGACAGGTATTCCTCAAATGCCAAACATTGAACAATATTTACTGAGCGGGGCCTTAATATTTGTTGCAATTTTTATATTTGCTTGCTTCAAACAGAGAAAAACTTGGGATTCGTCCAAATAGAGAAAACTGGACGATGTGATTAATTCTATTCAAAAAAGAGTGAAGGGCGGGATTATTCATCCCGCTTAGACACTTACTCAGCTGAGTTAGATGTGTCCTTCACTTTACCCTTTGGTACTATTTCTTCTTCCACAAACCTACTCGCACAGCTTTTGAGGACTTTCGGTAGAGTTGTGTACTCCATCTGATCATCACTGAGTCTGTGGGGCTGGAAGGGACCGTGTCTGCGTAGATAATCGGCCATCTCCATGCCGCGTTGGCGACTAATGTCAAAAGCAACATCATCAAACAGATCAACCGGACCAACAAGCATTCCATTTGAAACCTGGAAACCGAGAGCTACAACTCTTGGTGGACCATCAAAGCGAGTACAGCGGGAGTCCTTAAGACCCACTGGTAGAAGTGGACCTGTATGGGAACCTCTCATCCATCCAGACACTAGATGTGGAAGGGTGAAGGCTTCTAGTACTTCTCCCATGGCGGGGAGGCCAGAGTGTGCACGTACAATAGCAACAGGATCATCTTTTCCTACATACTTGCCTGCTATCATGTGGAGTTTGTCAGTACTAACTGAAGCTGTGATCATACCATCAGCACGGTATACCTTCTTGATGGTGTACCTACCAGTACTACCAAGAAGTGCAAGGATATCGTACATCTCTTCAGGAGCTTTCATTTCAATGAAAATTGGTGTATCACTCTTGACATCCTGAATAACAAATCGGAATCCATCGTGTAGATTTGGGTCAATTACAAGACCTGCAGTATTGAATGGGTCTGCAAAGATCTTGAAGATGGGTAAGTTATATGCACCAGGGTCTGTCTTATCTGCCATGAAGATTGCAACCGGTTCAGATTTGCGCTCCTCAAATGTCATCTCGGCAGAGCCGGGTCCCATACCCTTCACATTGCCACTGAAAGTATCAGTTAGAATGTCTTGACCTGCTGCATAGATCTTCTTCTCACGACCAAGTTCGGTACCTTTGATGAAAGTGTCCCAAGCAAGCTTGTGAACATCTTCATTACCCTCGCCCTTGTGGTGAGTCATAATAAGTTCGAGATCGTCACCTGCATGAGTGACATGGAAGTCATTAATGATCTTCTTCTCGACTCCTTCTTTCAACGACTTCCTCGCAAGTTCGAGTATGAAGTCGGGAACAACTACATGACCAGCTAGTGATCCAATGTCTGCTTTGATCACACTAATGGTGGTTTCAACCATTTGTATTTCGCTCCTTCAATATTCTTTTTTGTTCGCAAGAGCCGAAAAAGAAGCCCCCGCTTGAGCCTTCGACTATTCTTTATACATATAATAGTTATCATTAAGCCGGGAAGGCAAAAATGTTGCAATCCGGAACTATAAGCTAGCCATCATATCTTTTAACTTCTTGGTCATAGCTAGAGCATCATCCCATTCTCTCTGCCAGAGATTTCTACCGAAAATGAGACCTGTTGCACCCTGTTCGATGCAAGCCTTGGCTCTATGAACGAGTTCCTCATCGCTCATCATTCCTCCACCTGAGAAGAGAACTAAACATTTTCCAGCTGTTTTTACCACTTTGGCTACTCCTTCCTCATAACTCAGTTCCATCTTATCGTAGGGACTTCGTTGTTGAGATCTGGTCTTAGGATTATCAACTGGTACATTCAGCTTCACAATGTCAGCACCTAATTCATCTGCAACACGTGCTGCATAATCTACTGCAAAGAGTGAATCACGGCCACCTTTCTTATCAACATCTTCTCCGCGAGGATAAGCCCACATTATAATTGGCATTCCGTATCTCTCAGCATCTTCCTTTACTTTTCGAAATTGTGTGAAGTCAGTTACTTGGTTTGGACTTCCAACGTAGAGCGTGTATCCAACTGCATCAGCTCCAATACGCACAGCATCCTCAACCGAACCTGTCATCGGTGAAACAGGTTGAGCTGCGGAAGGGATACGTGTCTTACCATTAATCTTCAACACGATTGGAATCTTCCCTGCATATTTTGGTGCGTATTTTTCGGCTAGACCGAGATGGAGTGCAATTCCAGAATATCCACCTTCTACTGCTAGTTTGAATTGAAATTCAGGATTTGCAGAAGGAGGATTAGGAAAGAAATCGACAGGACCGTGTTCCAGTCCTTGATCAATCGGGAGTATCATTAATTTTCCATTTCCAGGTCCATGTTCATACATCATTCTGTGTAGACGTACTCTTTTTCCAAGGTTTAGATGATGTAAATCTTCAAGCTTTGTCATGTTCTCCAACCGTTCCCCGAAACCTAGACATTCCTGGACTTCGAGTCCTGGATGATGTTCGGTTCCTGCTTCTCAAAGGCAGCTCTCTGCAGATTTAAGGAATCCGCTAAGAGTCTTACTTCCTCTCCACAGGCGTTTTCAGTCTCCGGCAAACTGACGGCGACCAGATTTAGTGCAGCATTGAGATCCCTGTCGATCACTATCCCACACTGTTCACAATGATATACTCTCTCTGATAGAGAAAGTTCATTCTTCCTATGCCCACAACGTGAACACATCTTCGAGGACGGAAATGCCCTTGAAACGACGACAAGCTCAGAACCATACCACCCACACTTGTACTCCAGCTGTCGTCTGAACTCATAGAACCCCACATCAGCTATGATGCTTGCAAGCCTTCGGTTCTTCACCATCCCTGACACATTCAAGTCTTCGATCACTACCTTACCGTGGCTCTTGGCAAGGTAGGTCGTCACCTTGTGTAGTGTGTCCTGTCGGATATTGAAGACCCTTAGGTACATCTTTGCAAGTCGTAATTTCGCCTTTTCGTGGTTCTTGCTCCCCTTCTTCTTTCGTGACAGGCTCTTTGAGAGCTGTCCTAATTTTCTCAATCGTCTTCCCAGAGCCCGTGGGTTTGCAAAGGTGGTCCCATCACTCAGAGTGGCCAGAGTCTTCACTCCCAGGTCTACTCCCACTGGTGCCCCTATTACGGGTTGTGGGCTAAGGATGTCCTCCTCCACAGTGACTGAAACAAACCACCTGTTGGCCCGTCGCCGCACAGTGACCGAGAGTATCCTTCCACTGTGATACTTCTCTCTCTTCTCCTTTATCCGGACCCTTCCAATCCGTGGGAGCTGGATTGCCCTCTTGTGAAACCTGATAGTCCCAGTCAACCTGAAGCTATCCCTGACTCCCCGCCTCTTGAAGCGAGGAAATCCCACCTTCTTCCCAGACTTGAGCCCTCGATAGAAGTTCTGGAAAGCTCTATGGAGGTCTCTCAGGGCTTCTTGAGGTGCACACTTCGAGGTTTCGTACATCCATGAGAACTGTTCCTTCTTCAGTGAGTTGAGGAGCTTATGCTGCTTCATATCGTCAGTGAACCTATTCTCACCTTGATTATTCTTGTATCGTGCAATCCGATGTTCGAGACCCCAGTTGTAGGCAAAACGAGCTACACCTGCATGTTGAGCAAGGGATGACCTTTGGATGTTATTCGGATCCAACTCATACCTGTAGGCCTTATTGGTCAACATTCAGGTTCAGCAAATAGTCTTTCTAGGAGCTAATAAGCTCATACAAGAGTGGACTTTCATGGATGTCTAGATTTACTCAGGATTTGCACAGCTGTCTCCAACCTCAATCTTAGCGCATTCTTGTAGCAAGCTTATCAAGTTAAACTTACGGATGCGAAAGGGGTAAATCATTGTTTGTTAATTGTGAGAGAGTGGTTTAAATGACAGACAAAAAGGTTTCCGCAACCAGACCAGTGACCGAGGATAGAGAACAATATCATCTTGAAGTGAAAGAGGGTGAAGTGGCAAAATCCGTTTTGATACCAGGTGACCCTCAGAGAGTTGAACGGATAAGTTCGCTCTGGGATTCATCGAAAGAAGTAGCTATGCACAGACAATTTGTTACACACACTGGGAAGTACAAAGGTGCGGACATATCAGCTTGTTCTACTGGTATTGGGGGACCAGGAACTGCGATAGTTATTGAAGAGCTTGCCAATGTGGGAGCGGATACTTTTCTCCGAGTTGGCTCTTGTGCTACATTGAAGGAAGACATAGAGATTGGAGATATCATCATTTCAACAGCGGCAGTCAGACTGGATGGTACAAGCAAGCAGTATGTACGTCCAGAATATCCCGCATCCGCATCCTATGAAGTAGTGTTAGCTTTTGTCGAGGCCGCAGAAACCTTAGGTTTCATATATCATCTGGGAATATCAGCGTCTACTGATTCATTCTATCTAGGTCAATCAAGACCGGGATTTGGAGGGTACACACAGAGCATGAGTGAAACCCTGATCAAGGACTTGACTAAGGCCAATGTTGCGAATTTCGAGATGGAAGCAGCTACTCTATTCACTCTTGGTAATATATTCGGATTTCGAACTGGAGCTGCATGTGCTGTGTATGCCAATAGAGTTCGTGATGAATTTGCAGTAAAGGGAGAGGCAGATGTAATCAAAATTGGCAATGAGGCTGTGAAGATTCTAGCAGATATGGATAAGGAGAAAGCTGGTAAGAAATACTGGAATCCCAGTCTTCGAAAGTAGATCCTTCACTTTCCCTTTCCAATGTAATAATACTCGCCAGAGGCTTTCTGCTGCGAGTCTAACTGTGAGCCATCCTTGTTAACTCTAGGTCGACCTGTCTGAGGGTCTCGTCTGAAGGTCACACCCATATCTTTCAGGAAGGTGTTCATTCCACTCCTGAGTGTCCTAATGGATGATGCCTTTCCAGATTTTCCAGGCACTCCGTTAAAGACAATCATGCTGTCACTGAGATAGTCTGCCATAAGGATTGAGTGCTCAACTATGAATGCTGTCTTCATATTGTTTCTCACAAGCCTGCGAATTGCTCGTGAACTTGCCAATCGTTGTTCAATATCAAGGAATGCAGAAGGTTCGTCTAGCAGATAGATGTCAGCCTCTCGAGCTAGACAGGCTGCAATAGCTGAACGTTGTAGCTCACCACCACTCAAGTCCTGAATTTGATGCTCCATGAGGTGTTCGAGCTCAAGCTTCTTGATAACAGCAGTTCTGAAGTCAGCTGAATCAATGGCCTGACCACCTGCGCTTCGGAGGTACATTCTGAGATTTCCTTCAAAATCAGCTGAAATATACTGTGGTTTGTAACTGATCTTCAGGTCGAGACCTGTCATTGTCTTTGTTGGAACTTCGCCTTCATCAGGATCTAGTTCACCAGCGAGCATTCGTACAAAGGTTGTCTTTCCAATTCCGTTTGGACCCAGGATTCCAACGACCTGACCTTTTGAAATTCGACCACCTTTTGCTTCTAGTGTGAAATCCTCGAAATCTTTTCGCATATCTCCATATTCTAGGAGAGTTTGTCCAGAGGCAAATTCCTCATCTTCAGCACTCATTCCCTTGAAGGAAATAGAAGTGTCTCTAAATCTCATGTTCTCATCAGGAATGAAACCATCAAGGAAGATGTTCACACCCACTCTTGTACCATGAGGATGTGAAACAATACCATAGACACCAGGTTTTCCATAGAACATACACACAAGGTCTGAAACATAATCGAGAATCGACAGGTCGTGTTCAACAACAATTACAGTCTTGCCTTGGTCAGCCAACTGCCTAATTGCACGACCTACTCGAAGGCGCTCACGAACATCCAGATACGCTGTGGGCTCATCAAAGAAGTATATCTCACCGTCTCGAACGATAGCTGCAGTCATAGCGACACGCTGTAACTCACCACCACTGAGGAACTTGACTGGGCGGTCCCAGATATCTGTGAGATTCATGTCATCCTTGAGCTCTTTTAGACGACCTGAATTGTCAGCATTTTCTAATAGATCACTAATGGGTTTGTCAGCTATGCTCTTTATCTTGGGTAGATGTGTGATTGTCTGAGGTTTGTGGATTGGGACAATATTCCCAGTCTGTATCTTCTCAAAGAAAGGTTGTAGTTCAGAACCACGATACTCTTTGATGACCTCATCCCATTCAGGTGGGTCTTCAACGCGTCCAAGGTTTGGCTTCAATTCTCCAGCAAGTATCTGAATAGCTGTTGTCTTGCCGATCCCATTAGGTCCAATTAATCCAAGAACCTGACCTTGTTTTGGAATGGGCATTCTAAACATCTTGAATCCATTCACACTATAACGATGGCTTGTGTTAGATTCTAGCTCTTCGGGTAGATTTACGATGTTGATGCAATGATATGGACATTTCTTGACACAGATAGCTTCGCCTGAACAGAGTGCTTCTACGATGACTGGTGGTTTATCGGGACCTTCAGGAAAGACTACGGTCTCATCACCAGTACGTACACGTGGGCAGAATCGCTGACACTCATGAGAGCAGTCTTTTGGTCTGCAACGTTCCTTGTCTAAAATGGCAATACGCATTTTCTGTTCAACACCTGTCGAAGAGCAATACGGGTTTGCTGTGTGTGACTATTTAGCGCTTTGGCTTGATGATGCGTGGACTGGAAAAATGTCGAGTTGGAAAACCTTTTGTGCAATCCCGTTAAGATTAGCACTGGATAGAGCAAGATGAAAATACTAGACCGCTTCTTTGACATCTTCGGAAAAAGACGTGCATTGCTGATTGGTGCTACTACTCAACCCAATGATATTATGGCCCAATTATACGCAGTTCGTGCAGCAACATATCTGAAGATTACTGGAAAGGTACTTCCTACAACTTCTTTGCCAAAGACAGGCGCAGAAGATCTAACTGACTCTCTTTCACCATCCCGAAGGTTGGCAAGAAAGGGTTTATAGAATTAATTTACTCCTTACTTTTTGTCGGGATGATGATGAAGTAGGGATGTGAGCGACCTATCAAGCGTGATGATCATTAAACCGCAATCTGACCGATATGCCATCTCATGAACTTTGGAGACTATACTATATTGAGTCCGTTCGTTTGCAATCATGACGGGTCGTGTGAAGAGGTTCGTCTTTGCTGCACTGAAACAGAAATGACCTTGACCCGAGATGATGCAGAGCGTATCGAAGAGTTGGGATACGATAGGAAGGAGTTCCTTGTACGTGTTATGGCAGGATTTTGTGAGCTCCGAAATATTGATGGACATTGTTACTTTTATGACCCTAATACAAAAGAATGCAAAATCTATGAACATAGACCGGAAGGATGTAGGTATTATCCTATCATCTATCACTCAACAAAGAGGAAATGTCATGTTGACAAGGACTGTCCCTCTAGAGAAACTGTAAGCAGGGAAGAGATTAGGAAGATATGCCACAAGGTTCGGAAACTCGTGGAAACCCTTCGAGAGGAGGCTGCTCATAATGAAAGCCCTTGCTGACCTACATGTGCATTCTGACCGGTCTGATGGTCTCCATTCACCTCAGGAATTGGTCAAACGTGCCGAAAAGATAGGACTGGAAGGTATTGCACTCACAGACCATGATACACTTGATGGACTCCGTGATTTTATGGATGCTCCAACTTTAACTGATTTACAACGAATACCAGGGGTAGAAATCAGTACTGAGTATCAGGGTTTCGAACTGCATATGCTGGGATATTTTGTTCCTTTGGAAGAAAGTCCTATAGACATAAGACTCCGAACTACCAGAGAGTCAAGACATACTAGATTTCCAAAGATGATTCAGAAGCTGAGAGACCTCGGTATTGAGATAGAAGACGAAGAAATCGAAGTGATTTTGAAAGATGTGGATTCTCCAGGAAGACCGCATCTTGCAAGAGTCCTCATCGAGAAAGGTGTTGTTAAGGATATCAATGAAGCCTTTGCAAAGTACCTTTCCTCTGGAAAACCAGCTTATGTTGCTCGATCGAAGATGGATAGTATTTACGCGATTAATCTCATTAGAGAGTCCGGAGCGGTTCCTGTTCTTGCACACCCTCTACTGATCAAAGAAGTTAATCTGAAACAACTATTGCAACAACTAAAATCACATGGTCTTGAAGGTGTTGAAGTTGATTACGGATATCAAAAATCCGAGAATATGGACCTAGTAGAGAGTGTCAGAAAGATAGCCGAGGAACTTGGACTCATTGCCACAGGAGGAAGTGACTTCCATGGTGATGACGGACATTATGCCCTAGGAAGTAAAGGAACATCAGTTGAAACAATAAACTATCTCAGAAAATCTTGTGAACGAATTCGAGGGCAATGAGTCAGAAACTTTAACCGTTCCCATGAGCAGAATATTATGAGATTTCGATGATGAGCCCTAGATTACATTTGTTTTGCGAGGAAAGAGCATGAAGACGTTCGTTGTTGATTCAATGCTAGGCAAACTGGCAACATGGCTCAGATTAACTGGATATGATGCAATGTTTTCAACAAAGATACATGATGACGAATTTCTACAAATTGCCATAGACACAGGAAGAGTCCTTTTGACATCTGATGAAGAGCTATATCACCGCGCTGTTGATGCAGGAGCCGAAACAATGCTGGTGAGGGGATCAGTGGATGAAGAGGTGGCAAGTGTTTTCTTGAAGTATGAAATCGAACCTTTCGCTGATGCCTCGATATCTCGGTGCACCAAGTGCAATGGATCTCTGGAGTACATTGGTGAAGATGAAAAAGAGAAAATCAAAGCACTGGTAATGGAAAAAACGTACGATTACTACACAGAATTCTGGTATTGTAAATATTGTAAGAGTGTCTTCTTTAAGGGAGGGCAATGGATCAATATTGACGAATATATGAAGAGAATCGGTGAGCTAATGCAAGAGATGAATGCGTAATTTATTCTTCACGGACTGAAATCTCATACTTGAATGAAATGCTGTTCTTGATTGTTCTAGTTAGATGACAGTATTCTTTCATCAATTCTACACATCTCTTACCTGTTTCAAGCTCATCTTCTCCAACGATGACCTCACCGGATACGGTCACTCCAGTGATTGCGTATCCTTCACCATCAAATATCACCGTAGCCAGGCCCTTGAAAGATAGCGCTTTCAGTTCCATTTCGAACTTTCGTTGAAAATCAAGGAAGGTGTTGTTTAAGCAACCGAGAATTGATGACACGAATAGCTCGTCAGGGCAAGCACCTTCACCGTCTCCACCAAAGGTTTTCGGAGTACCATAGACTATCTTGTGATCATTGCTCACTGTAACAGTTCCTCCGGTGCGTCCATCCCATACAGAAGAAGAGCGATATTCCATCTCCTTGGGATATTTCGATTTCAAATTCATCTTAGTCGCCTATTGAAATCCCGATGTACGTAGAGGTTAAGCCTTGTGGTTTGGCCACTCAGTAAGTCATTTAAACGCGCATTGAGAGCAACTCTTGGGATTGCTCATGACTCGAAAGATGCAAGCTGCAATGTACTATGGAATCGGTGATGTTCGATATGAGGAAACCGATATTCCAGAGATAGGACCCGGAGAACTGTTGGTCAAGGTAGGAACAGCGCTAACCTGTGGAACTGATGTTAAAACCTACAAGAGGGGTCATCCACTTCTAATCAAACACACTCCAGCTCTATTTGGTCATGAATATGCAGGAACTATCGAAGCAGTCGGAGAAGGCGTAAAAGATTTCTCAGTAGGAATGCGAGTTGTCGCAACCAACTCTGCACCCTGTGGAACTTGTTTCTATTGTAAGAGAGATATGCCAAACCTATGTGCGGAGCTAAAAGATTCTCTCGTTAACGGAGCGTTTGCTGAGTATATACGAGTCCCCGAACCTGTAGTTCAATGGAACACACAGGCAATTCCTGATTCTCTATCTTTCAGAGATGCAGCACTTACAGAACCCCTTGCTTGTGTTGTTCATGGTATTGAGGAATCCAATATTTCTCTTGGAGATACAGCTGTGGTCATTGGAGCAGGACCAATCGGACAGATGATGATCATGCTTGCAAAGAAGAATGGTGCATCCACAGTGATTGCATCGGATTTAGCTCCTTTACGACGAGAAACCGCAGAGAAAGCTGGAGCTGATATCACCATTGACCCTGCAAAAGAAGACCCTGTAGAACGAGTGAGGGAAGAAACTTCGGGAAGAGGTGCAGATGTTGTCATTGAAGCAGTAGGGCTACCACAACTCTGGGAACAAGCAGTTGATATGACAAGAGATGCTGGAACTACGGTACTCTTTGGAGGAGCGGCTTCTGGAACCAAATTCGAGGTTGACACTGTTAGATTCCACTATGGACAACTCACACTCAAGGGAGTTTTCCATCTGAAACCCAAACACGTTGAACAGGCACTCGAACTCATCATTGCAGGTGATGTGAATCCAGACCTCTTGATTTCACATAAGATGCCATTGAAAGACATCAACAACGCATTAGAGATGATGAGCAAGGGCGAAACTATGAAAGTCGCAATCGATCCATAACAACTGATGGTGTGATACGTGACTGATAAGGACCCAGAAACACTTCGAAGAAAAGTGGATATTTTCAAAACAAGAGCCAAAGATTTACGACGCTGGGGCAGACTCCAAGAGCACGAGCGGGAACTTATTGAAATCATCCAAAGCCTAGATTCAAAATATGAGGAGCTCCTCATTGTTGTAGAGGGGAAACGAGATGTCCGAGTTCTTGAGAATCTAGGAGTTAAAGCACCCATGATAAAGACTCAATCACGATTGTCAAGAATTGATATGGCAGAACATATTGCAGCAAAAGCTGGAAAGAAGGGTAAGGTTCTCATTCTGACAGATTACGACAAAGAGGGAAGAGAAATCTGTAGTTTCATCGAGAAAGAGTTGGAGTTGAAGGGTATCAAGATTCTCAAGAGAGAACGTCGTATTATCAGAAGATCTATGGGACCCTGGCGATGCATCGAGGAAATTGCGTCACTATTCAAGAGGAGTGACTCGCCAGAAGCGAGTCGCTAACATCTTGAAATTATACTGTAACCTGACTTCCACAATTTGCGCAGATGAATTTACCACCAGGAATCTCAGACCCACAAACTCTGCATGTTCTTGATTTCTTCACACGCATAGCGTCTATGACATCACTAGTCTGTGGTTCGAGAATGAACCGTTGGTCGGCGTAAGTAATTCTGAACTCACGTGGGTCTCCTGCAAGGTCAAGGAGATCAGTTGGCATCGGGAGTCTGTGCTTGTCATCGAGTCGCACGATACGAGTAGTATCTAGTTCGTCGAGGTCAATTCCAGCCTGATGGAATCCGGAGATAACACCATCACGAATTTCAACGGTAACATCAGCCTTTGATGCAACTTGCTGGCTGTGCGTCACAATGAAGAACGAACAACCAATGGTTTCGTTAAGCTCCTGGAAGAGGTCGAGAATTCTTTCTCCAGTTTCTGGGTCGAGGTCTCCTGTGGGTTCGTCGCACAAGACCAGTCCCTTCCCTTCTGTATCAAGGAGGTTAACAAGTGCGCTAGCAATAGCCACACGTGATTTCTCACCGCCACTCAATGTTGTAGCTTTGTTACGTTTCCGTTCCTCTAGACCAACCATTTTGATGAGTCTATCAACACGGTCTTTCCTGATTTGTCGAGGAACTCCTGCAATTCGTGCAGCAAGCTCCACATTCTGCCAGGCATTCAAGTGAGGTAGCAGGTTGTTCAACTGGAAGTGGAACCCGATGAAATTGCGTCGTGCTTCAGTAAGAACTCGCTCACTGAGTTTAGTGATGTCAGTCCTTAGATTAGCCCAGTACACCTTACCAACAGTTGCTTTGGTGATTCCACCTATTGTGTTGATCAGAGTGGTCTTACCGGATCCTGATGGACCAACGACAGCCATGATCTTCCCTTCTAGGATTTGAAGGGACACACCGCTAAGTGCAACAACCTCTAGCTCCTGAGCCTTGTAAATTTTGTAGCAGTCGTTAACACTTACTACAACATCATCTGGTAGCTCACTGTAAAGGTCTAGTTCTTCTTCTACTTCTATTGTATTCATTATTACTACCTCACATGTTTCTTAATACCTCAGCAGGATTCGTGTTACCTGCTCTTCGTGCTGGATAGTAGCACGCAATTATCATAACTACACACTCAAGAGCCACAGTGATGAACATCACCAAGAGTGGAAAGGTCAATACTTTACCCAATATTGGCCATATGGATGAGATTCCAAAAGTGAGTATGGTTGCCGTGTATCCAAACACAACGCCCAATGCAAGACTCAGTAATACTGCGGCCATTACACTTCCTGCGAACTCTCCGAAGACCAACGAAATAACTTGCTTCTTAGTTCCACCTATGGCACGGAACAATGCATACTCGGGTTCTCTTTCAACTACTGCAGAACTGAGGAATAGCGCAATAGATGCAATCCCCATTGCCGCACACATTACGAAACTGATCATGGTGAGTCCTTCCATGCCTGCTAGGAACAATCCAGTGATTGTATCAGGCCCGAACTCGATGAACTCTTCTGTGTAGGCATCAGTCCAAGGTCGATCTTCTAGGAATTGAATAAACTCACTTGCCTCTTCAAGTGATGTAACTCCAGCAAGGAATAACCGAGTTGTTTCGAATCCGGTTTCTTCAACAAAGAAGTCAAGATTCGTTAGTGCAAAACCACCTCTTCCTGGATGGAAGTCAAAGTATGCACCGTAGGGGGTTCCTGCTAGGTCTCGAGTTGAGGCCATACCAAAACCTGGTGCACTTTTCATGAATCCCACAATCACAAAGTCGATTTCTGTTGGAGCACCCTCAGTGTTACATCGGATTTCCAAGCTATCTCCAACGGAAACATTCCAAAATGTCCCATAGAATTCACTGATTATGATACCATTTGGTGTTTCTGCTAGAGTTGTCAGTATCGCATCAGACGTTGTTCCAACAAAGCTCGTTTCTTTGAAAATCCCAATATCTCGATACACTGCTGCATCTAATGCTTCAACGTAAAATGCTTCATTTTCGATATATGAAAGTGATTCAACAATGGGAGTAGCAGCTTCAAAACCGGTATAACTAGTGAAAGAGTCAATCCAGTCGAAGGGCATTTCATCACTAGCAATTCTCACATCAGATCCAATTGCATAATTTGCTTCATTTGTGAGGGTGTCTTGAAAGCTAGCAGTCTGTATCAACATCATTGTTGTTGTAGTAAGGGTTAGAGTCAGAATCACCAGCAATGGAATGAATTGCCCCTTACGGCGACGCAAACTCTGGGTTAGATAGAGCTTTTTCTCACCCAGTAATCCTGTAACTCGTTCTGATGCATCAGCAGTCACTAGTCGCATAGCTCGTGATCCCAAGTATGAAGCACCAAAGAGAATCATTGTGAAGATCATGATTTCAAAGAGTGCAGTCTGTCCAGTCGGAACAACTACGATAGGCATAATCAATAGGACCGCAAGTATAGATGCTAATCCAACAGCATAGTACTTGTAAGAAACCTCTTCTGGGATTTCATAGGACATTTTTATTGTAGGTTGACCTATTTCTGTAACATCGATTCTTCTGGAAACATGCAATAGATATGCAGCAGGTAGAAACATTGCAATAGCTGCAGCCAACATCATTGATTGTGAAGGAATCACTAGTTTATTCAGAAACTCTCCATATGCCACAATGTCAAACATAAGGAGGCCAGTTGATGAGCCCATCAAGGGAGCCATAAGGATTGTGAGTCCAATACCCATTCCCAGACCCAAAAATGAGAGTACTAACGATTCCCAAATGAAAGAGGCAAATATCTGGTTGAACGATGCTCCTTTAGCCCGCAAAGCACTGATCTCACCCTTTTTCTGAGAAACTGACGTTTCAGATGTGAAAATCGTCAACATCAAGCTCATGACCATAATAGGTAAGGCAAGAATTATCAAAACTTGGCTCGCAAGAAATGTAGCAATATGAGCTTGTAAATCTTCAATATTATCCAGACCAAGAACAGATAGTTGGTCATCACTCTCTTGAATCTGAGTCTTCACAGATAGCATATTATATGCAGCATTGGCTGCACCACCATCATTCAAAGCTTGGGCCGAACCTCGGACAAAACCGACAGGAGAGAAGAATCCACCTGCAGAAATCGTGTCAACACTCTCTTCACCAAGGTCATCTGTTAGCATGAGAATTGAATCAGTTAGTCCCAACACACCTGTAGGTATACCCATAGGATCCCAATTGTTACGGAAAAGACCGGGATATGATTGTGAAACAATTGTTGGTCGTACAACATTGAATACGCCTACTATTGTAAGATTTCGAATAATCTGACGATTTAGTAGCAATGGGTCAAAGGGTAAAACTGAACGGGGTTCATAGAAATCACGAAGGACATCTACTCCAATGGTAGACCCTATCTCTAATGTAATACCAGTTACATCTTCTGCTGTTTCAATGAAACGTTGTCCAACCAGAATCTGACCTGGCTCCATAGAGAAGTTACCGGTATAAGATAATTCAGTCGACCAGACATCGATGATATCTGGTGTCACTGCTATGACTCGAGCATCTTTGATACCATAAAGGTAGTTCAAGCCTGTTCTTCGATATGCTTCCCATTCTGACGTTACACCATCTATCCGTAGAATACCAACCGTACTAGGCGTTACATGTGCATATTCAACATACGGATTCTCCTGATACTGCGCTTGTGCATCATATAGATGAGAATAATCTGGATTATCGGCAACATTCTGGACACTAAACTGGTACGCATTATTGTTGAAGTAATCATCAACAGCCATTCTTGTGCCGGTTTCAGTCCATGCGAAGACGGTAGTTGGAATTGCGATACTAATTGCAAGAATCAAGGCGATTCCCACATTTCGCACCTTGTAGGTCCTCAATGAACTGAGTGCGTAGCCACCAGCCCACAATCGGTTACCCTTTAGCATTTTTTTGTCTTTTTTAACCATCGTCTTCTCACCTCACATATTTCTAAGTACAACTGCAGGCTCTGTTCTTGATGCCTCTCGAGCTGGTAGGTATGCCCCAATTACCATTGTGGCAATCTGTATCATTAATACGATAAAGAGGAAATTCCAAGGAATGGACGTTGTACCCGCGAGGGTTCTTGAGAACGGCATCATATTGTTGAGCAGAAAGCCCATAATGAAACCAAATACCATACCCAGGAGTATACTGAGAACCAATGACGCCAATACAACACCAGTGAATTCCGAAAATACCATACTCACAATTTGACGCTTTGATCCGCCAATCGCTCGCATCACTGCATATTCTTTCCGTCGTTCTCGTACAACAGAACCAAGAGAGATTGTCAGGGCAAACATGCTTAATGTGAGTGACATTAGAAAACCAAGTGAGAATAGACCTTCCACAGTATTGAGGAAGAGTGAAGTCTGTAAAGATTGATCATGGAGATTATAGGTTTCAGGTGTAACTGGATAAACACCAGGAAGAGCCCATAAAGCAGCCGAAAGTTCAGTTTGATTTGTACCCTCAGCAAGACTAGCAAGAAACAGATTTACAGTTTCAGCCTCTATCTCTTCAGCTGTGAAGTTTAGATTAGTGAATGCATATCCCGAAGCTGATAAGACCTGGTATCCAAAGCCAGCCCCTTGAGCGGATGGAGGAATTTCGCTCACTGAGGAATAACCAAATCCAGGAGCACTATGCACAACACCGACCACAATGAAATCGACGTCCTGTGTTTCACCAACACCACTCATCTCTAGTCGAATCGGGTCACCAGTTGTCTTATTCAAGAAAGTAGCATGTTGTTCACTCAGGATGATTCCATTGGGAATAGCGGCAAGGGCGGATAGAACATCCACGGCATCTTCTTCACCGAAACTAGATTCATCGAAATTACCTATCGCCGCATAGATTGAAGGATTTATCGCCTGTAATTCAATATCTATACCAGGTAGACGCGCCCAAGTACGTAGTACGGGGGTAACTTGCTCCACGCCATCCACTATTGCGAGTGTGTCATTGAATGCAAATTCTCGATCTGTACAAGTGATACGAAGGTCTGCTCCGACAGCATATGTAACTTCACGATCTAGGTCCACCCTAAGACTTTCAGATTGAACTGCAAAGGCAATTGTAGTGGACATTGTAAGGGCTAAGACTACCATGAGAGGGATGATTCTTCCCTTCCGCATTCTCAAATATCCAGCCGAGATGAGATTCTTCTGACCCAATAGAAACGAGAGTTTCTTTGAAACACCAGCCAAACCAACTCGGGAAGTTCGAGAACCATTATAGGCAATGAAGAACCAAGCAGCAGTTCCAAGCCCTAGCTCTAAGAAGTAGAAAGTGGGATCCTTTGGTAGGATATTCATGAGAGCTACCACAATAATCAGTAGTGTGACAGATGCTCCAATAGTGAACCCATGACTTTCAACCACTTCAGTTGTGTCTTCTGTTACTTCCATTAGAGTTAGACCAATCTCAGTCTGTGCAGCCTTTCTAGCAAGATAAAGGATGAATAGCATACTTGGAAGAACAGTTAGTGCAATAGCTCGAAGGATTGTTCCACTGGTAAGAACTGTGCTTGAAATATAATAAGAATAAATAGTCCAATCAAAGACCATGAAAGCTGTGGTTGAAGGAATAAGTGGTGCAAATAGTATACTAAACACCACACCCATGATTACAGCCATTGTCGAAATTGCTAAGGTTTCCCAGAGAAATATCATTGACACTTGTGAAAAGCTTCCACCCTTAGAACGAATGATACCAACCTCCACAGTTCGTGGAGCCATGAACGTGTCAGCAGCAAATACTGAGAAGAATAATGCAAGTAGTATCACAGGAAGCGCAAGAATTGAAAGAGCAAGTGAATCAATATAGGCTTGGACTGCTTGTTGCATCTCCCATACTTGGTCTGAACCATCCCATGTGATGTTGTACAGCTCTTGGGCTTGACCGATAACTGAGAAGAGATTACTTGCAATATTTTCAGGACCAGCTGTGGAAAGCGCAGTTGCGGAAACTCGATATAGAGAAGTTGCAGGGAAGAATCCACTTTCAGGCAATGAACTAATCGGTACAGTATCTTGAAGGATCATAATGCTATCTCGCAATCCCAATACTGGATACCGTAAGTTGGTTTGAGCCAGGTTAGCTCTCATCGTGGATGGTAGTGCTCTTTCAATCATGGAATCGGTAGATATTGGATCATAAATACCAACGATACGCAGATCACTTCGAGTCGTTCGCTCAAAAAACCCTATCGTTGCAGGGACTCCTGGGTCATTGCCCATCAGGATGTCTAAATTGATTGTGTCATTCAGCTTCAAGGTGTAATCAAGGAGATATTCAGCTAGGTAGATGAAATAGGCTGAAACAAGAACTTCTCCTTCATGCAGTTCGAAAGATCCCTGAGTCCAAACGTCACGTTCGATAACAGATAGAAAATCGTTGTCAACGAAAATTGTTCTACAATCTTTAATTCCTTCAGTATACATTGACCCTTCAATATCATACATTTTCGTATCTGGATGACTGTAATTCACACTTGACGTTCCATTATTGTGCCCGGCAAGTATACCAACAGTTGAGTTGACTCTGTAAGAACCTTCAATAAATGGGCTCTGCAACATCTGCGCGTCTATTTGGTCCAGCATTGCAGTAGAACCGATTTCTGATTGAATTTGTAATTGAAATGCATTGTCCTCAAGGTGCTCATAGATACTCACATAGACGCCAGTATCACCCCAGACCATCGTAGATGCAAAGAGACTGATACCAAGACTGAGTGTAAGAGCTAGGCTGAATGCACGGAAAGGATTAGCTCTAATTGAGCTAAGAGCATAGGAAAGACTGTAAGCATTGTTCCCTTGAGCTTTGAGTTTTGTAGTTTTTCGAGGTGCGGCCAATCGAATCTCTCCTATGTTGATGTATCTTCGTCAGCGGCACTTGGTTTCCTTGTTGCAACATCGACTTTGCTTGCCTTGAAGAATTCTCCAACCATTTCATCAACAAGCACACCATCCCGAAGGAGTAAAATTCTATCAGCCATCCGAGCAGTTTCTGGGTCATGCGTTGCTGCAATAACTGCGCGATTCTGATTTCTAGCTAAGTTCCTCATGAGATTGATGATTTCTCCACCAGTCTTGTGATCCAAGTCTCCTGTGGGCTCGTCACAAAGTAAGACAGCGGGGTCATTAGCAAGGCTTCTGGCAAGAGCAACGCGAGAACGCATTCCGCCAGATAGTTCATGAGGCATATGTTCTGCTCGATGATCAACCATGACAGTCTTCAGGAGGGCCATAGCTCGAGTTCTACGCTCTTCACCTGGAACATCATCAAGAAGCATTGGAACCTCAACATTTTCTATAGCAGTGAAAATCGGAAGCAGATGCTGGTCTTGGAAAAGAACACCGATCTTGTGACGTCGGACTTTGGACATCTGGTCATCATTGAGTTTGGTGATATTTTCTCCATCAACGAGGATGGTACCAGAAGTGGGTGTATCAAGACCGCCTATGAGATTAAGGAGGGTGGTTTTTCCGGAGCCAGAAGCTCCGACGATAGCAACGAATTCACCTCGATACACTGTGAGATTAGTGCCCTGTAGTACTTTAATGACTCGAGAGCCATCTTCGAATTCTCTTCGTACATCTATACACTCTACTGCGGCCTGCTTATCATCTGCCAAGGGTGATTCACCAGATATCAAAATTGCATGACCCCGTTTTAAGGGAAATGGATTGAGCAGTTTCTGAGAAGTAGGTTAACAATGTTAAGCGAAAATTCATATGCCAGTCCAACGACTCATAATTCAATATGCGAGTGTTTTCAGTTTCAGGATTTTCAGGCACGGGTAAAACAATTCTCGTCGAGTCGATAGTGAGAGAGATAGTGTCTCAAGGATTCTCGGTCATTACTATCAAGAGCTCGCAGCATGAACCGAGTGATAGAGAGGGAACTGATACATCGAAACATCAGAGGGCTGGTGCGTTTAAGAGTTACTTCAAGGGACCTTCAGACAGAGAGAGAGCCCTCAAGGAAATAGTTGGTTCTGATACAGCAGACTTCCTCATTGTTGAAGGAATGAAAACTAGTCCAATCCCGAAATTATGGTGCATTGGAAATTCGCCTGTGGAAGATACTATCCCCACACAAGTGAGAGCTATAATTAGTTGGGATTCAAGTAAGGTGAAAGACAAGTATGGAATCCCAATTTTGGAACCCGCGAATATTGACCAGATTGTGTCAATCATCATAGAGGAAGCAATAGAACTAGACAAGTTAGATGTCTGACAAAAGGTGCGGCTCAGCTACCGTTCATTGTTAATTGTACACACTTGAGGTCAAGCTGTACACCCAGAAACGGCACTGGGCTTGGGTTGTTTAACATACATTATGTTCCGCGCAGCATTCACATCTGCATGAAAGTGTGCATCACACTTGGAGCAATGGAAGTATTCTCCACCTTTTCGCTCAGTTGTAGAGTTTTCACATTCTACACGTATCCCTCTCTTGCCACAAACATGACAGGTCTGAGAAGTCCAAGCAGGATTCACCAACCAGATTCCTCCATTCTTATGACCAAGGGCTTCCCGCCTATAGCGAACACCTGCTATCATCATCCCCCATAAGTTAGTGGAGAGATTCCAGCTGTGCCTTCTCATTCCTCCCTTTCCTTGAAAAGAGCGGAGGTCTTCAAAGTAGAGGGTCTTCACGCCATGCTGTTCACAGAACCACACGGTTTCAGCGGCAACCTGATGAGAGATCTCTTTGTCTAAGCGACGGACTTTGTTCCATACTGACTCCAGCTCTTGTTCCTTCTTGAGGATGATAGATGGAGGCTGCTGCTTAGCATGTTTCTTCTCCCAATTGTTGCGCTTTCTCGCAATCTGTGACATCAATACTCTTGTCTGCTGTCGTAGTTTTTCTCGCTTCTCGAATAGTTCCTGTCTTCCTATCATGGTTTCTTCGTAGGTGTCATCTCCATTCTTTACGGACACTACCATGGAATGTCTGAGTCCTCTATCAATCCCTGCTTTACTCTTTCGAGTTGCTGTAGATGAAAGTGAGGTTTTCAGCATTTCCTCATCAGGACACAAGAAGGGTATGCTCAATGTAACCTTCTTTCCTACAATCTGGATTAGAGGTGGTGCAGACCTTCTCAACTTCTTCAATTCGTTGATTATACTCTTTAGATTTTGAATTCTAACTTCGTTCTTGATAGGTTGTGCTCGTTCTCCAGCAAGCTCGCGAGTGAACCGTTGGAGCTTTATTGTATTCAATAATTGTTGACTCATATCTTCAAAACGAGCAGCTCGATAGTCAAGTTGTATAGCTCGCTGGATATGGCCTTGTTTTCGTGCTTCTTGCGCCTTTCTCCTAGAACGTTTTGCTTTTCGTGGAAACCAATTCAAGAATCTTAGTCGTACTGTTTGACTCTTGTATGGTGAGGGCGTATCAAGCTCATGCCCCAATATTCCTGGAGGTGTTTTGATGTAGACAACTATCTCATTTTCTCGTTCTGTATCCAGCTGGAACCAATACCCCTGCCCAGTAGAATTCTCGGTTGAAGCTGAAAAATCAACTGTGTCTTTTTGGAATGTTGGAGTTATGAAGGGGAATCCTTTCCGTTTCCACTCCGTCACCTTGTCAATTATCAATGACTCAGTCTGAACTCTGTCTAGAGATTTTGTTTCCAATAATTCATGTACATTTTTTCGTTTCTCCCCCTCTTTCAATGGATTGGCTTCCCGAACCGCATCTCTAAGTACTCGTCGCACCTGTCGGCAAGCAGAGAGGGAGTAATGATAGGAACCATTAGACTTCTTCTCAATAGTTTCCTTAACTATTCGAATGAGATCCGAAGGAATTCTTTTGTTTCTCATCAATCGTAAAAGCTGCTCATCATCAGATACAAGGATGTCCAATAGTGCTCTGACGAGTCTTCGTCGCGTATAGTGCGAATAGATTATTCGGGCCGCAGTTTCAAGCGCATTACGATGCAATCTTTCATACACGAGTTTTCCAAATTCATTATCAACTTCCCAATTGAGGCGTATCTCTTTTCGAAGTACAAGATACTTCATTCCCTTACTCGCATCCATTTCTTCACCAAGTGAAGTTATGTAAGAAGAATCTGAGAACACTTTCTCTAGTATGAGGTTTACCGCCTTACGATAGTTAATGAAACTCTGGGACAGAACCGATAAGTCAAGATTAGATAATTTTCGACCACTAAGCGAACGAAGAAGAACAGATGGAACAATAGAAGTTGAAGGGCTTCGACCAAGTCCTTTTCGAGCTATCACTCTATGATAAGAATTCAATGTGAATTTCTGGACAAGTTCTAATTGACAATAGTTGGATTACACACGAATTAACTCGCAAAGATCCCACAATTTCACAAGTAAAGTCTGATTTGAAGTTCTGTTCAAAGAAATACTACTATAAACCAGATTGGTACTCCAAAACGATTGGTGCATATATGGTAGGTGCACATGGAGGCTATGTTACTGGAACTCAAGAAATATATTGGAATTGTAATGGTGCAAGTGTGTATTCGAGTGATGTTAGAAGTTGCTGGATATCAACAGATACTTACTACTGTCGTCCTGATTCCTGTATCATCACAGGTCTTTCATGTTATAGCCTCTATTATACTACTATGGGTGATGCATTTATGGATTTCAATGCTCGGGCATATGTTGGAGGTCCAGATTTAATATCTGGGAATCAAAATGAGTTTGTCGAGAAATTCTGGGGCGACAATCTTGCCATAGGTAACACAGACATAGACTATGCACTTGCTCACTCAGGTGTTACTGCGTACCAATTTGATTGTTATTACGCATCGTACGGTGTTCGAACTTTGCCCAACTAGGTATGATTGATATACAAGGAATACGAAGCTGGTTAGGATGAATAAGAATCACCAAGAATCAAAGAAATTCCATTCCTCCACAAAATATCGAGGTATGATGGCTCTAATCCTCTTGATATTCTTGATTGTGGTATCATCCGAACAGGCTTCTTCATTTTCAACCGGTTTACAGGAGAGTAGATCTATTGCAATTCCTAGTGACCAAGTACTTCATGAGAGTATTACAATTGATTCTGACAGCGATTTCATCGCACAAGGATGGCCTGGAAATGGGAGCATATCAAACCCGTACCTAATTGAAGGACTTGCAATTATGTCAGATGATGATTGCGTCAAGATATCCAATACCAGCAGTTATTTTGTCATTCGAAATTGTTCGTTTTCATGGATGCTTGATCATCATGGAACTGGTGTATATTTGAGAAATGTAACTCACGGAACTATCGAATTGTCTACAATGTCCGGTCTTGGAGTTGGAATATACGACCGACATAGCACCGAAAATGTGTTCCGTAACAATACAATCGAAGACGCATGGAATGGAATTGCTATTGAATCCTGTAACAATAATGTTGTTTCTAACAATACAGTAACAGGAAATCGTAGAGCAGATGACATTCATATCTCTATTTCTCGGAATTGTTTGGTTCTTGGTAATTTCGTGAGGGGTATTTCTCTAACATGGTCTATTAACTGTACAGTAGGACACAACTCTGGTCTTATAGAAGGATTGAATATTTTTGGTGAAAACCTAACTCATTGGCTTCATCAGATTCATGATAATTATTTCAATGGAACGATACTCGGTTACTTCAGAGATACTTCTGACTCAATTATCGATGGTACTCTTTATTCTCAGTTGATATTGGTCAATGTAACAAGAGCAATGATTAGCGGTGGAGTATTTCAAAACCTTTCGATGGGAGTGCAGATCATTGATTCTGCAGATTGCATCGTGTCAGATTTTGTTTCTAAGAATAATTTCAGAGTAGGTGTCAATATCGAAAACTCGTATAATTGTACTATTGTAAATGGTAGCATAGCAGAACATCTGATAGGTGTGTCTGTTTCGTCTTCTGAGAGGACCGGAATTAAAGGAACTCAAATGAATAACAATTCTTTTAGTGGCATCGAAGTTCTCTCTTCTAATAGTTGTCATTTTATTGAAAACACTATATCGAATGGTAGGAGCGGCGTTTCAATCTACATGTCGAATAATTGCACACTGTCTGAAAATGATATCTTTGGAAATGATGTAGGGGTTGAGTTATGGTCATCAAATTACACTCTAATTACTAATAACATCGTGCATGAGAATGAGATTGGAATCTTATTGAGCTCGACAACATCACATAACTTGATCTATTGGAATTCCTTCATTTCGAACACCGATAAGAATGCAGTTGATGATGGTATTTTCAATGTCTGGGACGATGGTATAAGCAGAGGAAACATCTGGAGCGATTACCAGGGGCCTGGTCCATACATAATCCCAGGAGAAGCTCAGAGCATTGATAGATTTCCGAATGTACCAGTTTTTCAAATCCCATATGAAATGATTCCAGTCTTATTCATCATTATAATTGCGTTAGTATTGATATATTCTCAGAAAGATCGATTTCATACACCGCAGGGATAAGCAAGGTAGAACCCAATATTGTAGAGGTCATGTCAATCTCGTGGTCTATCACAAGGAGCGACTGAGTGCCCTCTGTCCCCTAAATCTTTCGAATCTTCATACTCCAATAGCATGATGAGTTTTACTCCGTAGTCTGCTAGGATGCGTTCAAGCAAATCCACATCGAAGCGAGCTAGTGGGTTTTGTAAATGCAGTTGCAGCTTTGGACTGGACCAAGAAAACAACTCGTTTCTAAGAAGGTGACCCGATAGTATCTATCGGGTCGTGGGCTCAGCTACCCCTAAGGTCGATCATAAGTTCATAATCTCATAAAGGAGTTCATCACTGCCGCGATGCACTAATCTGACCATTAGGATAATAGTCTTGTCAATTGACACGTAGAAGTGGAAACACAATACTCATCATGGTATTCGTTAGATTTGACCTGATGAAAACCCTCACTGTTGATAGATTCAGTCTCTTCGATACAATAGAAAGTGGCCAAACGTTCACCTGGACTCGTGAGGGAAATGGGTATGTAAATGCAGATGTGGGTCAGGTCGTCTACGTTGAACAACAAGAGAATCAACTACTCTATGAGTCATCATCGCACCCAGTAGATTTGGTCAAACTCTTTCGACTTGACGACCCTCTTGATGAAATCCAAGCAGAAATCACTCGAACAGGATTTATGCAAGAGAGTATTGATTTTGCACCAAATCTCAGGATTGTCAGTGATCCTCTAATTCCGTGTCTTTTCTCGTTCATCAGTTCAATTCAGAAAAATATTCCAGCAATTCATACACTTATGAACAAGATAAGGAAGAAGTGGGGACCATCCTACGATTTCCGAGGAAAAACGTTCTTTGGATTTCCTTCTCTTAAAGACCTCTCAAATGCCAATATTACTGACTTTGTAGGGCTCAATGCAGGATATAGGTCTAAGTTCTTTGTGAAAACAGTTGAATCAATGAATAAAGGAGATGTAACCGAAGAGCAACTCAGAACTATGACTTACTCTGAAGCTCATGAAACTTTGAAGACGCTTCATGGAGTTGGTGATAAGGTGGCTGACTGTGTATGTCTCTTTTCACTAGGATTTCTTGAAGCCTTTCCAATTGATGTGTGGATAGAGAAGGTGATCCAAGAACATTACCCAATCTTTGAGATAGAAGGAAAGGCCTACAAGAAGAAATCAGCGACTGCCAGGAAATACTTTGGACAATATGCGGGATATGCTCAGGAATATCTCTTCTATTATTCAAGGTGCAATGGTGTAAAACCTAGTTATTAGAAGAACTGTTTCTTGTCTTTCTTCTGGGCATACCAAGAGTGATTGGTGATATTCTTAGATACTTCCCAGGCACGAGTACTATAGAAGCCTAAGGGATTGAGAACATACTCGCATAATGGATCGAAAGTAACGCCTGAGTATACAGGACACAGGTTGTTTGTCTGGAGTTTTTTACACCCAGTTGGAAAATATCCTTGAACTTCCGCAGTCATTGACCTCTTTGATGCAATGTGATCAACCTGATACTCAATCAATCGATTATCTTTGTCAGGCGCATGGCCAAATACACGATTGACGTCTTCTTCGCTCATTCCAATTCGCAAGAGGAATGCAGCAAGTGCAAATCGCGCATCATGAGCTAGATTGACGTGGCCACTTATCGAATCATCGTACATCTTCTGTATACAGGGAGGGAATGCCGAATTGACTTGGCCATCAATCTTGAAGGGTGTTGCTTGTCGAATATGACCCTTCATCTCAGTTTCTATTCTTTGTACAGCTTCAGCCAAACGCTCAGGTAATCTAGGAATGTCAAGTCTTCCAAACATAACAATTTGCTTGAACTTTCCAGAAACCAATCTGTTCAGTTCGCGTCTTCTAATTAGTGCCCATCCATTGTCAATATAGCGATTAACAAGCTTCCATTCTTCAGCATGAAAATCAGGAGCAACTTCCAAGAAGTCATTGAAGTGAATTTTCATATCAAAGGTTTTTATCTGGATGGGTAATTTTGCTCTTTCATTAAGACCCCCCACAGTTTCAACTTCCCAACCAAAGGAGCTCTTACAGAGATCGACAACAAACTGATCGTCTTCTTTGGCTAGTTGCTTATTGACAGATTTGGATTCAGCCTCAGCCTGTCGAGCGCGAAGCTGGGGGTTTGCAATCTCCTCTACTATGAGTCGAGCTGTAGGATAAATCAGAACCTCTTTCTCATCACGTAAGTTAGGCAACTCAATTTCATCATGAGTTAGTGCTGAGTAAACACGCTTCTCAGCGGCTTCGATGATAAAGAGATTTTCAGGAAGGTCTAGTAGGTCAACCAGATCTCCGAGGTCGCGAGCATATTTTTGAGAAGTATGCCGGGCTTCCTGGGAAAAGGGATATTTCAATGGCTGAACAAAGCTAGACATTTTGAACCCTCTATACTATTCTTTACCTATTGAAGGTAGGTCGATAATCATCCACATGACGATCATAGAACTTCTTTCCACAAGCAGCACATTTGAACATCTGGATTCCTCTTCGCATTGCCCAACTATCCAAGATCCTATTCACTCTGGTACTTTGACAGTGTGGACAATGTAATTCAGCTTTATCGTATGCCCATGGGGACTTCTTCCGGTTGGATGACATGCGATTTCCAAAACCTTTCAATTTCTATTTATCTAATTGCTTCTTATGTTCAACTACAAAGATGCGTATATCATTAACGACTGTCCAGTTCATCTCATTTTCTTCCGAGAATGAAGTCTGCTCGCAATAGGAGACTCAAGAATTCATTGAGACATTGTCGTTGAATTTCTGGGTCGCTGTATAGCTTCATCAGCACAGCTCCTCGATCCTCAATATCGTGAACTGTGACTTCATTGATTACCTTGTACGCTGCATTTGGTCGTTCGACCCATCTACATAATTCTTCGAGTTCTTGGCTTAGGAAGAGGACAACTGGAGTCTTTCTCTTACCATTTACTTTGAACTGCTGGTGATACTGTGCGTTAGCATCACTATCAAGAATATGCAACTCGATCTTTGGACCAACATCTTCCATCCTAGCTAGGATAGGGATAATACCTGCCGAATCGCCACATCGATCTGTTCCGATCACAAGTATACGAATGTTGTTCTGAATGCTTCCAAGAGTTTCTAAATCGGTTTCATTAAGTTGAAGGTCATTGTAACGAGCCTTCATCATTTCTACGTGTTCTCGTGCTTTTGTTAGGAATTTCTTGTAGGTGATTGCTGTATCCCACTCTGCATTCTCTGCCATGTGATTCATCTCTAAATTTGTGAAAGAATTCTTTTGGGTGAACCCAACAAGATAGTATTTGCATGAGAACGAATAAAAGGATTGTTCAGGGCACTATGAGTAGTTTCGGGCATCTGTCGGACTTTTATTACTTTGAGGTACTACTAATAATCATGACCGAAAGCACGATGGCATACTGCGGCCTTGACTGTGCGGTGTGTCCTGCTCATCTGGCCTGGAAGAATGACGATAATGAATTGAGAGAGAAACAAGCAAAGGAATGGGGTAGTCCTGAGTATCCAGTCACACCATCTGAGATTAACTGTGTTGGATGCAAGGTAGATGCGCAACCCAAATTCAAGTTCTGTGCATCTTGTACAGTCAAATCATGTGCTAGCAAACGTGGTGTAGAAACCTGTGCACACTGCGATGACTACGGGTGTGATATTCTTGAAGGATGGCTTGCAAAAGCTGGAGATGAGCTAAGAAAGAAGTTAGACACTATACGTGCAGCGTTATAGATAGTTTCTAGGAAGTTTATCAATCAATGAAACGAGCAGGAGTTGCAGATCTCAAACTTCATCCAGGCAAAGCGCCACATTGGTTAGTCAAACGAATGATACCGATGGCAAATGCCCTTTGCAAAGTTATTGTAGATGATTATGGTACTGCAGAGCTACTCAGAAGATTAGCAGATCCTGTTTGGTTCCAAGCACTATCAAACGTCTTGGGATATGACTGGGATAGTTCGGGATCAACAACTGTCACCTGTGGAGTATTGAAATCAGCCCTAGCCTTTGAAACTCATAATATGGTAGGAATTGGAGGAAAAGGCATTGCGTCAAAGAAAGTACCAACGCAACTTCGTGCATTAGAGGACTACGGACTGGATGGAGCAGGTCTAGTAGATATCAGTAAGGCTGTCGCCAAAGTTGACAATGCAGGAGTTCAGGATGGATATCAACTCTACCAACACCTCTTCTTCGTAGACGCTGAAGAGAATTGGACCGTGGTTCAGCAAGGGATGGATTTCAAAAGTAATGATGCACGAAGATATCATTGGACAGCTGAAGAAACTAAGAATTTCATTGATGAGCCCCACACTGGTCTGATATCAGGCGAGGTAAGAGATACTACTCTCGATATGACATCCAAGTTGTCACATGAGTGTCGCAAGGTCAGCATGGATATCATCAAAGAAGACCCAGCAAGGATTAGGCGATACTTTGAGGACATCAAAGCATATGGTGAAACGACTCTTATTCCATGGGTGGAGGATGAACAAGATGTAGTCATGCCTTCATACAAAGTCGTTCCCACCCGAATGAATTGGAATGCAGTTCGTAAGGCATATGAAACACCCCCGGATAATTATGAGAGGATGATGTTGACCGACGGATTTGGTCCTGCCACTATTCGAGGTCTCTCACTCATATCTGAGATGATATTTGGTACTGCACCATCATGGTCAGATCCGGTTCGTATGACTTTTGCATTTGGTGGCAAGGATGGTGTTCCGTTTCCAGTTCCAAGGAAGGACTATGACAAGGCAATCGAGTTCATGGAACAGACAATAAACGAAGCTAAGATGGGTAGGCGTGAAAAGATTCAGGGTCTCAAACGATTACGTAAGTTCGCTCCACCAGTACTCAGAGAAGATTTGGTTGCTGCATAGACAAACCAAAGAACTCAATTTACCCTTTTTCCAACTATAGATTACTATGATTGAGATTGTTCCCTACAACGATGACATAACTTGTATCAAAACTGCAACCGAACAGGATGGTCATGCTATAATGTATGTTTATTCGTTCCTCATTAGAGATGCACTATTTGACGCAGGAACTGGAAATGCCCTCGAGGAGTTTGAAGAGTTTGTCAGCAAGAATGAGATCAATCATGTGTATATATCCCACTCCCATGAAGATCATGTTGGATGCTTGCATATCTTTGATGGGAAAGCGAAAATCTATGCGAATGAGATGACTGAGAAGGATTTGAGAGAACCTCAGACAATAGGGGAGTTCTTTGACTTTGTATGGGGACAACCAAAACCTGTTTCGAACATTACGACTTTGCCGGACACATTCTCTATTGGAAACATAACGTTTGAAGTGATTCCTTTACCTGGCCATGCAGCAGATATGGTTGGCTTCTACGAACCTGAGAAGAAGTGGTTCTTTTCATTCGACTCTGTGCCATTACCTTCAAAGAAAAGAATCGCGATGCCTGAAGAGAACATCCCCTTGATGGTTGCAACAATGGAAAAGATTCGCGATATGGATATTGAGATTCTGTTCGACTCTCATAGGGGGCCTATTGACAATCCACGAGAGCATATTCAGACTCGAATCGATTACATCAATATGATTGGAAAAGAGGCACGAGTTTTACACGAATCTGGAAAATCTATTGAAGAAATTCAGGAATCACTTGGTCTCGAGGGTCCATGGTATTTGGAAATGACAAAGGACCGGTTTGGTATAGACATCTTTCTCAAATCAATTCTCTTTGACAAAGTTGAGCACTGATGTACTAACGCTTCTTCTTTTTCTTCTTCTTCCGTCCTTCATGACGGCTTGAGAAAGTTCTGGTCATCTTCTCTTGTTCTCGCGCTACCTTTGCAGCTTTCTTCAATCGACTGCAGTTAATTCGTGCAGCACGACCTAGAGTGTTGGTTCGTTCGGCTTCTTTCTTTTCACCAATCTTCTTGTACAACTTACGAGCATTTTCCCATGCTTCAGCCGCACTGCAAAAATCATCTAATCGAGCGAATGTTGTAGCCAATGCATCATAGGCATCAGGATCATTCTTGACAATATCAGTGAGGTTGGTCAAGACCTTGCTAGCCTCTTCCCACTTCTCTTGTTCCATCAGAATCAAGCCAAGATTGCGCATTGCTGTGGGGTATTTCTTTCTTCGATTGATTGCGCGTCTGAGATGTTTTGCTGCATCGGATAATTTCCCGTCTTTGTAAGAAACCATACCCATTGTATTCTCAACGCTGGCATCAGTAGGATCCAACTCAGAGGCTTTCTTCAACGACTTCATAGCAGCTTTGTGCTTCCCAGCTCTCAGATTTATATCACCACGAATGAGCCAGGCTTCTGGATTCTTTGGTTCTAACTTTGTAGCAGTTTCCGCAGACTTGAGTGCAGGATCAAACTGCCCATCCATTGCTAACGCAATTGCTCTTCGTATGAATGCAGGAACCAAATCATCCTTGATCTTCAACGAATCTTCGTAGCTTGCGATAGCACCTTTGATATCACCAACCTCAAGTTGTAGGTCTCCCAATCGGAGCCAGATTCCCCATTCCTCTTTGGAGAGCTCACTCATTTTCTTGTAGATATCGAGCTCATCTTGAGTTCTACCTAATGCTCTGAGTGCTAATGCTTTGTCCCTCAATGTATCGATTTCATCAGGCTTGAGTTTCAATGCCCTATCGAATGATTTGAGAGCTTCACCTGCTTTCTCACGACCTAGTGTAAGTAGGACTCTTCCTCTATTAGAGTGGGCAGCAGGTAATTCTGAGTCAAGCTGGATTGCCTGGTCAAGACAACGAAGTGCTTCACCATATTCCTTTCTCTGAGCGTGGAATACCCCCTTCACATTCCAAGCAGAAGCGTCTTGCGGATTCTCACGTAGATAGGCTTCTACACTTGCTAAGGATTCTTCAGAATTCTCCATGACTATTCAGACTCAATCAAGAATGAATTGCTCAAAAGAGTTGAGTTCTATCCTACGAAGGATACAAGTGTGTGAATATGGTTCTATGATATACGATGAAAATCGAAGGACTTGACGCACTCATCTTTGATCTAGGCGGAACTCTATACGAACCCAGCTCCGATATCTGTAGTCTGACAAAGCAGTTCATGTTTGATGTGAATATTCAAGGAGCAGATAGTCTCACAGATGATAAGATCAAAGAGGCACTAGTAGCTGCAAATCAGTGGCTCTGGGATTATATGGTTGAGAACAATGTCGATATGCATTGGGAACCAACAACAAAAGAGTGGATTGAATATGACATCCTCCTGCTCAAGGGTCTTGGATTTGGAGAAAATATCGATTCTCATGCAATCGAGTATCAGAAAAGATGGGACAGGTTCTTTGACGAACTGAAACAACCTCTCATCGATGGTGTTCACGATACTCTTCAGGAACTACAGCAAAGAGGATTCAAGTTGGGAGTTGCATCCAATAGATATTCTGACCCTAAAAAAACACTACAGACCGATTCAATTTACGATCTATTCGGAAGCATAGAATATACTGGAGTTCCAGGTTATGCTAAACCGTCACCATTCATGCTCCTTCGTGTTGCAGAGGAACTTGGAGTGAATCCACGAAAGTGTGCCTATGTTGGAAATATTGTTCAGTACGATTGCGTTTCAGCACAACGAGCTGAGATGCTTCCAATACTTCTTACATGGGTGGACCCACAGGAAGTCGATAAGGTCACAACTGATGTTGTAATCATTGACCATATCGCAGACCTGCTAGAAATTCTCAGATGAAATTATACGAGCTCTTATACTCCATCTACATAGATGATTATGAAGGACTAGGTAAGTGGGCTAGTGCAATAGCACGAAGCACGCGACTGAAAGCCTGAAAGAAGAATCCTTCTTCTAAAGGGAAGTCCTTACTCTCCATGAAGGAACCAACATCGGGTTCTGGAAAGTCCGCGGCTTTTCACTTTGTCCAATCGGACCTTGCCAGTTTCAGTGATGGGACTTGCAAGAGTGATAATGACCCCGCCGTGGTAAGAACTGTGGAAACTCTCTCTGTTGCTGGAAGTGATGGTCCTACAAACAAACAGGAGAAAGAAGCCGGGTCTTCAGGAGGGATCCCATCCCGATGAACGTTGACAAAGCTCTTGCTAAGTCAAGCATTTTTTCGAAAATGCTGGATGGTGGTAACACTAGTAGGAGAAGGGTGGAACACAGAAGTAGCTTGAAGTTGAGTGTGTCAAACACTATACCTTTAAGATTCAGGTCAGATCTTCATTATGATGGACTCTAATGGAGAGTTCATCAGGTGAACAGAGTTGAAACTGAAAGTTCTTTCATTGGCATTCGCATTGATTCTAGTTTGCTCATCAATACCACTAGCTGTAGAAGCTCAATCTAATCATGCTCTAGAATGGGGAGTAGATGTTGATGAGGAGTTCACCTATGTGCTGCAGAGAGCATATTTTGCAGATCCAAGCTACATACCAGGCTTTGCCGTGAATTTGCCATTCGTTTCAGAAATGGTGGTTGGAGAGAAATACACACTCAAGGTTGCAAACCTTGATGCAATTCCATCTTTAATCAATGAATCTTCACAAATGCCAGGATCACTTTGCGATATTGAGAGAGCAAATGATTCCTTATCGATTCTTACAGAACAACTAGATTTTGTTATTCCGATCGGTGATTGGGATTTTGTCAACCAAATAACTAACCTTACAGGCTTGACACTCGTAGATACTACCGATGAGTGGGGAACGCTGGGAGTTGGTTCATATCGCGCTGCTGATGGTAGTGTTATTACAATCACTATTGATATCAGATTTGAGAAAGAGAATGGAACTCTGAATTATATGAGGCACCGATATTCAACACTGGGAACTGATGTGATCGACATAATTCTAGTCAACTGGCATACAGGTATGCCCACTATTGCTGCAGCGGAAATCCAATTGACAACAATTCTCATCATTGCAATAGTAGCAGTAGTAGTTACCATCGTGTCTATTTTGGTATATCAGGGTTATAGAAGTAAAAAGCCTGTTGTTCAGAAACTTGGAGAATAGCAGCAATGAAACCTCCAAAAGATGAGATCATCAAAGTCGAATGCAAAGATGAAGACACTGTACTGAACCTATCTGTCGGTGATGAGTTCTATTTCCAGTTTCATCGACATGGTTCAGTTGGAGAAGATGCTGAATTTACTATCGAGGATGATTCAATCATCTCCCATACAGATACTGAAACCGAGTATCTACATCCTGAACACATGAAGAAACCGGGTTGGACAGGAGGAGATGCAGAAAGGGGGAAGTGGTTCTTCAAAGCATTGAAAGCTGGAGGAACAACTCTCAAGATAAATGTCCTATTTCGATTTGAAGTTGAGAGTTCATGTACAATCACAATAGTTGTGAAATAGTAATCACTTAGTTGCCCACACGAATGAATACTGGGCAAAGTACAACAATTCTTCATCCTTCTGAGAAGCCACTCTCAAATCATCAAGACCTTTCTCATAGTCTTCCTTGCTGATTTTATGGAGCATTGAGAAACCTCGCTTCTCTATGGTTTCAAGATATTCAGGGCCAAGACGGACTGGCTTGTATGTATAGTCCTTTGGATTCACTTTACTGAATCCAACACTTCTGAGCTGTTCTTCAATCTCACCAATATCTGGATAGCGTTCCTTGTCCACTGCAGCAGTTCCAGGAAAGAAGCGAGAGGTCACACGATTATCTATCTGATGATGAGCTTGTGTGACAATACAGAGGAGTCCAGTTGTCTTTAGGACTCGATGAATTTCCTGAAAAGTCATTAGAATGTCGGGAAGATGATGGAGAACTTCAGTCATATAGACATAATCGAAAGTGTCTGATACAAAGGGGATATTATCAGCAGGTGCTTGCACAAGAGGAATGTGACTCTCTTTTTCATTTGCTTTCTGAAGCATTCCATATGAAATATCGAGACCAGAAACACGAGCGGGTATTGTGGAGGATAGCAGTATCGTATTGTTCCCAGTTCCGCAGCCTACATCCAAGACCAGAGAGGAATCATCTAATGAAACCTCTTCGAGTAGCTGGAGTACCATCTCAGGATTTCCTTCACGTACTTGATCGTACACCTTAGAGACCTTATCATAGTCGATAGTCTTTCTAAACATCGCAGTCGAGATTTTGATAGGATAACCCTGTAAAAACTGTTGAGAATAAAGAGAGGTGGGATGACTAATCAGCCACCCCAGTTTGAAACTATGTTTGTACTTGTTCCTCAAAGAAGCTCTGGTGGACAGCTTGAATTGCTACGTTCATGTCATCCTGTCGGACAATGAAATAATATGCAACATCCGATGCACCAGCAGAAAACATCTCAACATTCACTCCAACCTCAGCCACAGAAGAGAAGACACGAGCAGCGAGACCCTTGGTAGTAAGAACGCCTTCACCCACTATAGCAATGAGTGCGACATCATCACTCACATCAATTCGTTCGATGACCCCTCCAACAAGCGGTTCGAGAGTCTGTTTGCTCTTCAAAGCATCCTTCGCGTCAACGAAGAGATTGATACAGGTCTGAGAGGTAATGACAGAATAGATGTTGATATTTGTCCCAGACAGTCTGTTACCAATCTCACCGATAATACCTGACTTGAAGCCAACCCCTGCACCACGAACCTTCAGGACAGAGATGTCGCTACTACAAGTCACACTCTTGATGACATCCTCTTTTGCATAGCCATCTGGTAGAATTGCAGTACAGAATCCATGAGGGTCGCGGATGTTACGTATCTGTATCTCGATGTTGGATCCTCGGAGTGGCTCAACAGTCCTCGGGTGGAGTATCTTTGCACCAAAATAGGAAAGCTCTGCAGCTTCATCATAGGAGAGGTGTGTGATAGGAATAGCGGACTCTGTAAACTTTGGATCCGTAGTCATGAATCCATTAGCATCCTTCCAAATGTCAAGAGCGGGAGCATTCAGACAATGAGCGATGATTGCTGCACTGTAATCAGACCCATTCCTACCAAAGGATGTTGGCTGACCAGAGTCATTACAACCAAAGAACCCTGTAATTACTGGAATGACGTCTTCATCAAGGAGAGGAAGGATTCGTTCCTGTAGATTGGTTTTGGTTGTGGGTATATTGACCGTTGCATTCTCAAATACATAATCTGTAATAATCCCGATAACATCAGACTCCAGCGCTTCGGCACTCAGTCCTTGGTCATCCAATACGCCAGTAAGGATGTCCACAGCTAAGCGTTCACCCTGACTCAGAATCAATGACCAGACTGATGCAGTTACCTCGCCGATGTATGCAACTCCATAGAGCAATCGTTCAAGCTTCTTCAACCGCCTCTCAATAGATAATCTGACTCTATCACGAATAGAGGAGTCGTTTATTGCCTGTTCAATAATCTCAAGATGTCTTGTTCGAATATTTGCTATTGATAACGAGATACTGCCTTCAGATTTCAGAGCAAACTTTGTACTGTTAAGGATAATATCAGTCACACCAAATACTGCAGATACAACTAGAACTGTAGACTCAGGCTGACCCTCCTTCAGAATGTTTGCTATGTTGATGAAGTCTTCAGGTACTCGAAGACACCCACCGCCAAACTTTGCGACTCTCACCCAAACACCCCCTTAGCTAGAGCAAACTCTGCATTGAGCACTGATGCTCCTGCTGCACCTCGTATCGTGTTGTGAACCAAAAGGAACATGTTCAAACGATCACCCTGTTTTCGAAGTCGTCCTATCTTCACAGTCATACCGAGGTCTCCCTCCTCTAGGGAGAGGTCTCTCTTTGGTTGAGGTCGATCGGATTCATTCAGCACAACAATAGGATGCGATGGTGCTGTATGTAGATTCAGTGACTGAGGTTCTCCAGTGAAGTTGTTCATTATGTTAGTAACTTGTTCAATTTCTACAGATTCCTCTAAATCAACAACAATGCTCTCAAGATGTCCATCTTGAACAGGAACCCGTACACAGCTAGCATTCACATCAAAGCTTACAGGTGTCACTTTTCCATTCTCGAGGTTTCCAAGTATTTCCTTAGTTTCAGAAACAATCTTCTCTTCCTCATTGGAGATGAAGGGGATGACATTTCCGAGAATGTCCATTGATGAAACCCCATTTCGACCAGCTCCAGATATAGCCTGATACGTTGATACTGTCACGGATTGAATACCGAATTCTAGTAGAGGTTTTAGTCCAAAAACTAGTCCAGACGTTGAGCAATTGGAGTTTGTGACGATGAAGCCATCACCATACTCCTGCTCCTTTATCAAACCCAGATGGCTGGGATTAATCTCTGGTATCAGGATAGGAACTGTAGCATCCATACGATGTGCACCCGCATTGGAAAAGACAGGTAGACCACTTCGTGCAAGTTCTGATTCAATGTTGAATGCAACATTGCTGGGTAGTGCACTGAAGACTAGATCAATTTCCTGGATGAGGATTTCTTCTGAGCTGGTCTCAATGACATCTATATTTCCTACAGATTCTGGAATATCATTGGAAACAATCCAGTCAGTGGCAGTTCGATACTCCTTGTTCTTTGAGCGGGAAGAAGCTGTCAACACAACTGGTTCGAACTGGGGATGGTCTTCCAAGATACGAATAAACTGCTGTCCAACCATTCCTGTTGCCCCGAGGATGCAAGCTCGTAGTCTACTCACTTACCATCCCTCCTTTTGAGATCAAATCATAATCGACCTTAGCTCGTACAATCTGAGGTAACTGCCCGCAGGTTCCAATCATATCCTCTATTGTCACCATTGCTCCAGAGATTCCTGTATTCATTATGTCATTCAGAGATGCTTCGATGATGCTTGGGTCCTTACAGGAGATTGCATTTCCAAGAGCGGTAGCTGCTGCATCTGCTAGTGTCACGTTGTCAGAATAGATGATCGACGCATCCGTATCACTATAGCTCAATGAATGTCCGACCCTTGCAGAAGATGTGCAGAGACCCAACATTTTCTTCGTCTGCGATATCTTGAGCCCGAGACCCTTGGGACCACGAGAACCTGTGTAGATACCTGCAATAATCGGAGAGTTCAGATACATTGCAATGTCACCACCATTATCAAAGAGAACATGTTGAGCGCCATCATCAACTAGTCGCTCGACAACATATTCAGCAACAGCTCCAGCCACAGAAGCCATTGGACCAACTCCGACTCTTTTACCAGCCGTAGCCATCTTCTTGATTATCTCGGGAGCTTCTTCGTCAACTTCGATTGGAGAATGACTTGTACCGAATCGTGGGTTCTGCTCTATATAGCTCTCAATCAACTCACGAGCTTCAAACACAGCCTTCTCTGCTAATTGTACGTACTTTCCATCGACAATCACTGTTGCGATGGTTTCACCGATTTGGAGATGATGTCGTTCCATGATACATCACCTCAGCTCTTCACAGTAATAGCCCTCTGTGGGCATATATCATGACACTCGCCACATTCAACACACAGACTTGGGTCATCTGTGACTGCCCAGTCAGAGTCCTGTTGGAAGACACCTGCAGAGCAATATGGCACACACAATCCACAGTCAACACATAATTCAGAGTTCCTGTGCATGAATTGGTCAGATACTGTTGACACGATTGCAGAGGGAGCAACTCTCTGCGTTCGAGGTCCCAAAGGATATGCAATGTCCTTAGTTGACAGAGGTTTCACTGATTCTGTAAGATAGAACTCCGCCTTTGAAATTAGATCTTTCAAATACTCTGCTACATTCAGAGCTACCTTGAAGCTGGAAATGGGAGAAGTATGTATCTCTCTTCCATCAATCTCGATACTTCCTGATTTGAGTTCTGCATAGTTCACTGTAGTTAGAGCTGGGCGGTCTCGTGATTGAACGCCATAATCATACACACTTGTCGTGATTTCAGCATCGGAGATACCAGTACTCTTGGCAATCTCTGGATTCAGAATGGGAATAGGTACTCCGACTCCAATGTATGCAGTTGGTCCATAGCCAGTAAATGTAGCACCCCGGACAAAGGAAGGGTGCATACCCTTCAGATCTCCTTGGACCATAAGCGTTCCAAATCCACCTTTGGGACTATGTTGAGTGCCACTACCGGTGACATACCCTTCACCACCTCCAAGCAAGATTCGAGTTCCAATTCCTATTGTTCTGAACTGAGAATCATTGATTATTGGCGATAGTTCACCAGCCCCAGAATAAGTTGCATTACCAAGGTCTGGAAGCAATTTCCCCATGTAGGTGTTGAGTGGTCTATTAGACGAATTCGCAGCAACTCCATATCGTTCATAGCAGTTCCGAGGATTGGACATTACTGCTTGATTCAAATCATCAAGACCAATCTCTACAGAGAGGTTTTGATTTGGATAGCAATCAGTGCAAGTTCCTTCAGCTCGAAGGTTCACTGTCTTTCCACGGATAAGATCCTCAATTACATGACCACCCCCGTATTCAATCCCACGGGACTTGGAGGGTTGAGTGACTCCAAGATATGCGTCCACTGCAGCTACTGCAGAATAGGCCTCCACATCATTCAACCAGACCTTGGACATTTTCATAGGAGGTTCAGCATGTCCGAAGTTCATCCAAACTCCGGAGGAGCACATTGCACCGAACGTTCCAGTAGTAACCACATCCACTTCATGCATAGCATCTTCAGGACCCATTTCGGCGACAATCTGTGTCATCTGGGCAGCAGTTACTACGCACGCGCTACCGTTTCTAATCTTCTCATTAATTTCCTGAATTGTTTTTTCGTTAGTTGTCATTTCCTAACCTCCTCTCAGATGAAAACCAATGCACACAAATCAGAGAAGTATGCATTTGCAGGACGAACTACTTTGACATGGGTAGTTCACAAAATTCGGCCAGCAGGTGTATACGTGTAGCCGTTGACAGAACGATGTCAGTCAACACTGTCTGCAGTGCAAAACTCCCTTGATTTGTATACACGTCTATTTCATCTGGCAAGCTTTGTCGCACGACTTTGGTATATAGGCATTTTCAGATGATTCATAGTATGAGTGTTCTTCTATAACGACAGAACTATGTCTTGGGAACAATCTAATTACCCTTTAGGGGCTTCACGCCCAATACGAATTATCTATAAGCAAGTCAAGGTCTTCCGCGACCCGCTAGCATGACTCAACATGCAAGAGGTAATTTACTATGCACTTTGAAGAGTCGGAAGAAGAAAAAATGTTCAGGGAAATGGTTCGTGAGTTCGCTCAGAAACATGTCGCTCCTGAATGGCAGAAATATGATGGTGAGACTCACGAGATTCCTCGAGACCTCATCAAAAAGATGGCTGACCAGATGCTATGGGCACCCACTGTATCGGAAGAGTATGGCGGAGCCAACCTCTCCTGGGTGATGTCATGTATAGCTGCAGAGGAACTAGCTCGCGCAGACATCTCCATTGCATTACCAGTCATGTATCTTGTTGAAGCTTCTTGGGCCTTTATCTTTGACAAATATGGTACCGATGAGGCAAAAGCAGAATTCCTACCCAAGGTCACAAGTGGAGACCTGTTCTTCGGTATCGCAACCACTGAACCAACTGGTGGTTCAGACCTCGTAAACACTACTGGGACAACAATCAAGCCAAAGGGCGACGGCTATGTCGTCAACGGTGAGAAGGTATACATCTCAGGTGTTGCTGAAACCGAGAAGTACGGAGGAGTCTACTGGACACTGGGCAAGTCTGATCTCAAGGGAGACCACAAGGCATTCGATGCTTTCATTCTCCCAGTCAATCTTGGTGATGGTGTACATCCGGGTATCACAACCACACTGTTCGAAGATATGGGCAGAATGGGGGTTTCCTGCGGTGGATTCAATATCGAGAATGTCGAGATTCCAAAGCACTACTTGATTGGTGAACATGGCAAGGGCTTCTACCACGCCATGGAAGGTTTCTCTGCTGCTCGTGTTCTGATTGCAGCCACATGTCTGGGTGCTGCCGAGACTTGCTTCAACATTGGTGTTGAATACGCAAAGCAACGCAAGCAGTTCGGTCGTCCAATCGCATCTTTTGAGGGTATTCAGTTCGAAGCTGTAGACTCATGGATGGCACTTCAGGCAGACAGGCATCTGACCTATCATGCAGCCTGGATGATGGACGAGGTCTACGGTAAAGACAACAAGAACTATACCAAGCTCGACATCGCCAAGTACACTGCTGCAGCCAAGTACAAGGCACCTCACGATGCACTGGATATCATTGAGCGTGCGATGACCTGGCACGGAGCCTTCGGATACTCCAAGGAATGTCCGTTAGAGGCGTCGTACAGAGGTGTTCGCTCTTACACTGTTGGTGCTGAAGGTGCTGCTATGGTGCAAAAAATAGTCATAGCTAGGGAAATTTTCGGACCAGAATACCTCCCCTACCGCCAAGAGAAGCAAAAATAGACCCATATTTTAAAAAAGGGGGCTTATGCTCTCTTTTTCTCTTTCTTTTTTTGTTGTCCATCTTGTAATATTTTCCATATGTTTCGAGGATCCAATGAATATCCATATTGATCGTAAAGTTTTTCGCCAATTTCCCCGTAAGACATTCCATCCTGTCGAAGAGTATTCATTGAATCAATTTCAGCCTTTGATGGAGGATTGGAAACCAACGCAGTCCTTCTCGCATCTATCATCTTTACAGTCTTTTCAAGAGCTTCCTGTCTATCAGTTGCATACATAAAAGGAGGAATTTTTTCGATCTCGCGAACAGCATCAATTCCAGCTGTTCGTACATATGTCTTTGAACGATATGTATCAACTCCAAAACTTCCTAGAATCTTTTCAACAAAATCATGATCCGAATGTGTTGAAATTGTAAAATAGTAGCTTGTCTTAGAAACACCACCATCCCCATCCGAGTACCCTTGTAAGAAAGATCTACGTAGGTTCTCAGGTGCATTTAATATCCACTTCCCATCGACTTCTTGATAGGTTTTCGGAGTTTCATTATATCCAAGACAGGATTTTCTAATCCATCTAAGAATTGGAGAGTTCTCACTCACCCATTGATATTGTTCTTTGCCTGAAATTGTTCTTTCACCATATGGTGTATTGATTTTTGATGTTGCGGCGGCAATATCTGATACTCTATGTGCCTTGATTCCGATTTTTCCAAGATTATAGCAAGATGCTTCACCGAAGTCTTTACTCCATTCATATCCTTTACTCAAGTTCATACCGAATGAAATTGCACTTGTCGTTGAAGAGGGAACTCCTGAGTCAGAAACATAGGTTCCCAACATATGCATGAAACTCTCTTCATGGGAATAATCTCCTCCATACTTCTTCTCCCATCTCCTCATATCAGCATTATCAAGGGGCTTGAGTTGTTTGACCACATCCATGACCTGGTTGTAATCGGTGATCTTCTCAGGGACCTGAATCCAGTCGCTCCACTTCCCACCGTGCCCACCATGGTCATATTTTTGAGGGAGCCACTTGTGTCCCTCACGAAGTACCTCGGAAGGGATCTGACGTGCAAGCTCAACCAGACGAGGAGTTGCTCCATCGAGATATGCGCGAGAACCAGCATCGGATAATCCCACCTCCTTAGCAATCTCAAGATGAAGCCCGCCTTCCTTGTAAGTATCTAAGAACTCGAAATACTTGTCCATCTTCTTGAGTTCTCGTTTGTGGAACTTAGCTGCTCGCTCCTCTGGTCCCAAGTAGTAGTTATCCAAGCGCTTCTTTACATCCTGCAAATTCCGAATCCCCTTGTTCGCTTCCTGTAACTTGCGTACTTTTTCAGCAGCCTCACTCTTGGGAATGGACCAATTCATGTAGGTGTAGAGTCGAGGATTCATCCCCTTCGTCACCCAGTTAGAAACTGTTTCACGATCAACACCCAGCTCCTTTGCAATCTTTGTTATCTCCCCATGTTCGATACGTTCCTTACCTGCGTACTTCTTCATCAAGTCCTGATGTAACTCAGCCTCCTTCATCCGCTGAGGAAAGTCCTTCTTCTTCTTGAGGGCAGAGTACTCACCATCAGTCAACTCTCGCAATCGTTTCTTTGAAGTGATCTTTTCTCCTCGTACTTCAGGAGGTTTCATCTTGAGTTTTGGACCGAGTCGTTCCTTGCTTTCTTTGTTTGAGGGTTTCTTCAATTGAGGAGTCTTCTTTTCTCGAGGTGATAATTTTGGTTTCTTAGTATCTGTGGAAATTGGTTTCTTTTTACTATCAGAGGTACTTCCAGTCTTTTCCTTTAGAGGAGGAATTCTCACCTTTGACCCAGGTTCTCTCTTGGATGGTGACCTTGGCTTGGGTGCTTTCTTCTCTTTTGATGAGGGATTGGATCTCCGGGGTCTGGAAGCATTCGGTGTCTTTAAAGTAGGCCTTTCTGGTTTGCCTATCTTTGGCACCTTTGGGATCTTTGGTTTATCTTTTTGACCATCACTCTTCCCTTTTAGTTTACTACCAATTGCCTCGGACAACCCCTCAGGAGCTGAAGGAAAGAACCTCTTCTTTCCCTTCTTCTTTGCTTGCCCCTCATCACCCTGCAGCTTTGGTAGATTCTTTCGAACCCATTTCTCGACCTTCCTCTTGTCCAGCTTCTCCTTTGGCTGTCCCCAGTTGTCCACATTACCTAACTCGCGCTGCTGGTCGCGGTAATCCTTCATGATGTCATCTACAATATCATCAATCGTCTTCGGTTCCTTTGGTTTCAGGGGTTCCTTCTTTTTCTTACTCCGTTCACTAGGTCTGAACTCAGGAGGCACCTCAGCCCCTCCTTCGTAGGTTCTCTGGGTCTTTCAGCTTCTCCAAAACAAGTTGGGTGATGAGGTCTATATCAGGTTGAATGTGAGGAGGACCATAAGCAACCATGGCGGTCTCTAACAATGTGACTGCAAGCTCAGCTGGTTGTTTTGAAAGATGGGGAAGATAGACTGCGTAGTGAGCAATCATGTCCTCCAGTTTTCGACCGAGAGGATCTTGCTCGTCTTCTGCTATTGACTCGAGATAGATGTCCCTGAAGGTTGTGGTTTCTACAATGTCTTCAACCTGTATTGTTAGATACGCTGTTTCCTCCTGTGGGGTGTCATATAGAACTACTCGAGAATTCAGGTCAGGAATATCAGGAGTTTTTGCAAACCCTGGGTATGCTGCATAGAACTCATGCATTCGCTCCCGAACGTGAGCTTCAGTCCAAGTATTGAACATCGCGGGATGATCGTCGGGATCATAATGAATCTGGACATCAAAAGGAGCATTATCTGATGCACCACGGACGATGACCTCACCATCCTTCAGGTAAGCAATGTGCTCAGCCTGCTCTTTGTTACATCCAGTTTCTCGAGCCATGAGTTCGAGGTCTTCTGGACTAGTGAGCTTGTGTATGAAGATGTTGTGGCAATTCTTGATAGCATCTCGGGCGATTCGGGTTGGTATCTGGTCAGCAAGAATCACACCAAGTCCTAGACTTCTCGCTTCAGATATCAGATTCACCAACTGGTCAATAGCATGACGCTTGGAAACCGTCCCCTCACTCATGTCAAGGGTCTTTGGAAGTTCCTCAAGCACACGGTGCGCTTCATCTATGACCAGTAGATTCCTCAGAGTTGATGAAGGCCCAAGCATCCTGATGTGCTCGTAGACTCGAACAAGAAGCAGGCTCAGAACAAAAGAAACGAACTCTGGGTCTCCAAGATGGTCCAGTTCAACAATGGTCGGAACAGATAGGAATTCATCCATCGGGAGATTCTCAATCGTATTGAAGATGGCGGCCCGAGATGAGTCACACAAATCCTCGGCTCGTGCAAGCAGTGCCCCTCTGAAGTCTTGTGATAACTCGCTACCATAGCTGAGATGCGATTCGCAATATCGTTCCACTTCATCACGAAACATATCAAGAGTGATTGGTTTTCCGCGGACCTCATTCAGAGGGTCCCATCCATTATTTACATAGGTCTGATTGAGCACTCGTCTGACATGATTAGAGAGGATACCATAGACAGGCCATCCAGCAACAAAGCAGGTATAGAGGAGATTGATGTGGAGTTGAATTGATACTCCTTCATCAACATGAAAGGGATTGTTTCGGAAAGGTGTGACGGTTTCTTTTCCTAGAGTGAAGACTCTAAGTTCAGGGATTGCACCCATGAGGATTCTTGCATCTGTCTTTGCAGGTTCGAGAAGAAGGCTTGGCACACCATTGTACCATGCATCAATGACCAACCGATTTTTTGTAGTGCTCTTACCAGACCCAGTCTTTCCAACAATCAGACAATGCTTCCTAAGGTCTTGGAGAGGCAGATACTTGATTCGAGTCTTATCGAGAGATGAGAAACGATAGAGTGGTCCTAATGCAAGCTGGTTCTGTCTGAAGATACCGAGCTTCTCTTGTTGCGGTGGCTGTTTGGATGTGCCTGTCGAAGAGAAAGAAGCTGGAGAGGAGGCTTGCAGTCCAATCTCATTGTGAGGTAATTCAAAGAGGGGAACTGCATCCTCTGCGGTCATCTCTGTGGTCTTGCGTTTCTGTTTTCCCCGAGCAACTTTGATTGCGAGAGATCCAGACACATATCTTGTCTTTAGACGAGTCTTCTTTTTGGTTGATGATATAGACCCAATAAGCGCATTCACTGCAGTTCGAAGGTGTGCTTCTGCATCGGAATGACCCCAGAAGGCAAGTGTTATGTGACACTTGAAGACCCTATCTGTTGAGAGTCGCTCATACTGCTTCTTCAAATCTTCGGAGTCCAACAAACTATCAACATCAATCTGAGGTCGAATCTCTTGTCCGAGCCAACCTTGTTGTGTCTGCTGTCGTTGGGATTTCTCTAATGCAGATTTCAGTTTGTGTTTTGCTGCATATCTGTTCAACCTACTAGGATTAGCAGGAATAGCAATCACTTGATAAAAAGCACGACCAGAAAACTTTGTCATGATATCTGTTAGGGTATCGAGGGATTGCTTGGAATTCTGGGGTACTCCGGTTATGACACAGACATGAACATTATCTTCCGCATCAACTCGCAGAGAGTTTTCAGTAGGTCGAATGTCGAAGTCTTGAAAATGAGCTCGGTAGATAGTTTCAAACATATGCGGAGAAGATTTCTGATTGGGTAACAAGTAGAGAACCCGAGTAGCGCCTTTGTCTGTTTCAATTCTGTAACCAGTGGTAAGATCTGCATGGAGGAGGGTGTTCAGAAAACGACCAAAGACATGATTTACCTTCTTTGAATCCCAGCTCTGTACATTGGTTTGTTTGGGGGTAAGATTACTCTCGATATATGAACGAGGTATATTCACTACTTCGAAGGTATGTTGTGTTCGTTCATCATCTTGAGACACTATTTTTCCCAATAATCTATGGGACTGATTGCTAAAGAAGCCCACATTACTTGAGAAAGTACATCGTCATGGCTCGTGAGATCTTTGGGCCAGAATATTTGTCTTACAAGCAAGAGAAACAGATGTAGTTTCAAGAGAGGGGAATATTAATCCCCTTTACTCTTTCTTTTTAAAATCAGAGAGAACAAAAGCCCTCACGATTTGAGAAAACTACTTTGTCATTGTATTCACTTAGCAATAAGAAGGACTAAATGGACGAAGCAGTTTTTACAAATTGTCTTTGCAGTAGATAATCCGCACGCAGAGCAGAGGGGTTATTTTGAAATCTTCGAGAACAGATTGGCTACCTGTTAAAATGGGATCATTAGGCGATTTTAGAAATGGTGTGAATTTTTCAAGATCCAAGAAAGGGTCGGGTCTCAGACTCATCAATGTGAAGGATTTGTATCGAGATGGACCATACTTAGAATTTGATTCGTTGGACCTCGTCAATATCGGAGAAATAAGGGGAATTGAGAACTACTATGTTGGGAAGGGAGATTTGTTTTTCGCCCGATCATCAGTAAAGAGATCAGGTATAGGTCAAGTTTGTATGTCTGATAGAAATGATAACGAAACCGTACATTGCGGATTCGTAATAAGATTCCGACCATATCCCAAGTCAGTCGACTCTCTATTTCTTACTTACGTACTAAGATCCCAAAACTATCGGAAACAATTGATTTCTGTTTCTGGGGGCTCAGCCATAATTAACATTACACAGTCTAGTTTAGCAGAATTAGAACTTACTCTACCGAGTATATCAGAACAAAAGGTACTAAGTTCAGTACTCTCCACTTACGACGACCTCATCGAGAACAACCGTCGTCGTATCCAGCTCCTTGAGGAGATGGCCAGGGCACTGTATCGGGAGTGGTTCGTGCACTTCAGGTTCCCGGGGCATGAGGATGTCGAGATGGTAGACTCTGAACTGGGAGCGATACCCGAGGGATGGAGAGTTACACCTTTCACAGAAATGGCGGATATTCTGAGTGGAGGAACTCCAAGAACTCATAAACCCGAATATTGGAATGGAACTATTCCTTTCTTCACACCGAGAGATATCAAAGACGGATTCTATATTCTTGATACTGAGAGACACATAACTAGGTTGGGACTTGATAATTGCAAGAGTGAAGATTTTCCAAAAGATACAGTTTTCATTACAGCAAGAGGAACTGTCGGTCGAGTAGTTATGCCAGCAGTTCCAATGGCAATGAGTCAAACATCATATGCATTACGGGGAAGACATAACATCGAGCAAGCATTTGTATTCTATAAAACTCTTGAATGTGTAGACCAATTGAAGAAGATGACTCATGGTGCAGTCTTTGATACAATAATCACAGAAACTTTTCGGATGCTCAAAATAAGTTTACCTCCTAAGGAAATTATCACCTCTTTTTGTACAGCTGTATCACTATTGCTAGATCTCATCTTAATTCAGATTAAGCAAAATTCCGTTTTACAGTCGACTCGAGATATTTTGCTTCCAAGACTCGTGTCAGGAAAGCTTGATGTTTCTGACTTCGAGATAGATATCCCAACAGACACTCACAAACCATCCATAGAGTCTGGCCAATCAACTCTAGACAAGTGGCTAGACGAAGACAACGAGGAAGAATAATTCAGAAAACCTCAAATCCCACCCTTCATCGCAGTAAATGGGGAAGTCACACATGTCAACAAACAACAACACACTAGAGAAACATCTGTGGGATGCAGCAGATGAACTACGTGCAAACTCAAAGCTCAGATCCCATGAATACTCAGTACCTGTCCTCGGACTAGTCTTTCTGAAATGGGCAGACTTCAGATTCACACACTTGAAGAAAGAACTAGAGAAGAAGACAAAGAAGAGTGGTAGCCAACGACGGAGAGAGACTGGCAAGCTCGATTACCAAGCAGCAGGAGTACTCTACATCCCCAAAGAGGCACAGTTCTCTCATCTCATGAAACTCCCCGAGGGAACAGATGTTGGTAAGGTAATCAATGACGCAATGCAGGCAATCGAAAGTGAAAATGAAGACCTGCGAGGTGTGCTCCCAAGAACCTACCATCGGTTTGATGACAAGGTACTGCTCTCCCTTCTCAGGACATTCAACTCGATCTCCATGGATGTTGAGGGTGATGTCTTTGGGAAGGTGTACGAGTACTTCCTAGGGAAATTCGCCATGACCGAGGGACAGAAGGGTGGTGAGTTCTTCACACCTACCGCTCTGGTCAGATTGATTGTGGAGATCATCGAACCCTTCCATGGCCGAATCTATGATCCAGCATGTGGTTCCGGAGGCATGTTCGTTCAGAGCGCACGATTTGTGAAGGCACACAAGAAGAATCCCAGTGAAGAGATTAGTGTCTATGGACAGGAACGAGTGGATCAGATGGTACGACTTTGTAAGATGAACATGGCAGTCCACGGTCTCGCAGGGGATATCAGAGAAGGGAACAGCTACTATGAGGATATCCATGACAGTGTAGAAAAATTCGACTTTGTGATGGCCAATCCTCCTTTCAATGTGGATAAGGTGGACAAGGAACGTATCAAGGATGATCCGCGGTTCAGTTTGGGAATTCCGCGAGTTGATAATGGAAACTATCTCTGGATTCAAATCTTCCATAGTGCCCTGAATGAGAAGGGACGTGCAGGCTTCGTGATGGCAAACTCAGCAAGTGATGCACGGAGTTCTGAGCTTGAGATACGAAAGAAACTCCTAGAGAGAGATGATGTTGACGTCGTCATTTCGATTGGCTCTAATTTCTTCTACACTGTGACGCTACCCTGTACACTCTGGTTCTTCGACCGAGGGAGAAAAGGGTCGAATCGCGAGAAGAAGATTCTGTTCATTGACGCGCGAGAAGTATTCAGACAGTTAGATAGGGCACATAGGGATTATACTCCCTCACAGATCGAGTTTCTTGCAAACATTGTGAGGTTGTATAGAGGGGAAGAACCTGAGTTTATGTATCTTAAGAAGGGAGAAAGTAGTCTTCCTCATGATTCTCTGGATGATTGGAAGACACTGTTTGAAGATAGCAAGTATCAGGATGTTGCAGGTTTGTGTAAGGTTGCCTCTATGAATGAGGTTGAAGACCAAGGATGGAGTTTGAATCCAGGTCGATACGTAGGAGTTGCAGAAGTTGAAGAGGATGATGGCGATTTCACTGAGAACTTAACGAGAATGAGGAAAGAATTTGACGACCTTACGAAAGAAGCACACAAGCTAGAGAAGAGTATCAAGAATGTTTTGGATGAGTTGTTAGATAATAACTCATGATTCGCAGCACGTAATTCGACAAATGAGAGAATTTGGAGATGATTTCATGAGTACTTGGTCAGAAATTTCATTGAAGGAATTGTATTTGGAACCTTCATTGAATGGTTTGAATAGACCAAGAAGAGTGAGAGGTATAGGTTACAAGATGGTCAATATGGGAGAATTATACAAATATGATAGAATACGAAATCCGACAATGGAACTCGTTCCCATGAATGAGAGAGAGATTGAGAAATATAGTCTTAAGCCGGGTGATTTAATTTTTGCAAGGCAATCACTCGTAAAAGAGGGAGCAGGAAAAGTTTCCATAATAATAGAAACTCCAGAAATAGTGACATTTGAAGGACACTTAATCAGAGTAAGGTTAAACCAGATGATAGCTAATCCTTACTACTATTATTACTATTTTACCTCATCAGTTGGGAAAGGAAATATGCAAACAATTGTTATGCAGGTTGCAGCAGCTGGTATTAGAGGAAGTGAACTTGCTGAATTAAAAGTACCATATCCACCCTTAGATATTCAAAGCTCTATTGATGGAATTCTCTCAACTTACGACGACCTCATCGAGAACAACCGTCGTCGCATCCAGCTCCTTGAGGATATGGCTAGAGCGCTGTACCGGGAGTGGTTCGTGCACTTCAGGTTCCCGGGGCATGAGGATGTCGAGCTGGTGGACTCTGAACTGGGGGAGATTCCTGAGGGTTGGAGAGTTGCACCCTTCACAGAGATGGTGGAAATTCTGAGTGGAGGAACTCCAAGAACTCATAAACCGGAATATTGGAGTGGGTCTATTCCATTCTTTACACCAAGAGATATCAAAGGTGAATTCTATATCCTTGACACGGAACGACACATTACACAATTGGGACTTGACAACTGCAAGAGTGAAAACTATCCAAAAAATACTGTATTCATCACTGCAAGAGGAACAGTGGGTAGAGTAGTCATGCCTGCAGTTCCAATGGCTATGAGTCAAACATCTTATGCACTGCGTGGAAAAAACAATATCAATCAATTCTTTGTATTCTACAAAACACATGAATGTGTTGACCAACTAAAGAAAATGACTCATGGTGCAGTCTTTGATACAATAATCACAGATACTTTTCGGATGCTCAAAATATGTTTACCCCCAGAGGAAATTATCGAATTTTTTTATACAGATGTGTCACCATTGTTAGATCTTATCCTAATTCTGACTAAGGAAAATTCCATTTTACAGTCAACACGAGATATTTTGATTCCAAGACTCGTGTCAGGAAAAATAGATGTTTCAGACTTGAAGATAGAGATTCTACCAGACACTCACAAAACACCCAAATACTCCGACTAACCTACTCTAGACCAGTGGCTAGACGGGGATGATGAACACGGCCCGAGTTGATGACTACACAGAAGATACACTGGTAGAGCAACCAGCCATATTGATATTCGAAGACCTAGGCTGGAAGTTCGCGGATGCTTTCTCAGAGTCAGTCACACAACATCCGATCACTGAGCGCGAGCTGGACACAGAGGTAGTCCTCACTGTAAGGCTCATGAGATCTCTCCAAAAACTGAACCCAGACCTTCCCGACAAAGCCCTGCAAGATGCAGTCGACCAGCTCACCGCAGATAGAAGTGCAAAACTACCCGTTCGAGCAAATCAGGAAATCTATGCACTCATCAAGAATGGAATTATGGTTTCATTCCAGGGACCCGATGGTGAAGCAGTAGAGGATCGGGTGCGCATCATTGACTGGGACAATCCCAAGAATAACGACTTCTACTTGGTCAGCCAACTATGGATCTCTGGAGACCTCTACCGACGAAGACCAGACCTTGTTGGATTTGTGAATGGTATCCCTCTCGTCTTCATCGAACTAAAAGCCGTGCATGAGAACCTTAGGAATGCCTATGATAAGAATCTGCGAGACTACAAAAAGACAATCCCACAGGTTTTCTGGTACAATGCCTTCATTATCGCATCTAATCTCGTGGAGAGCGGCATTGGTACTGTAACCTCATCCTGGGAGCATTACACGGAATGGAAGAAGGTCGAGGGCGAGAGTGAGTCAGCAAATCCGTCGCTAGAAACCATGATACGAGGAACCTGTGAACCCTCACGACTGCTTGACATCATAGAGAACTTCATTCTGTTCCACGAGGGAAAGCATGGACTCGACAAGTTCGTAGCGCGGTACCATCAATACCACGGCGTCAATAACGCTGTTCAGGCAGTGAGGGATATCAAAGAGAACCAGGGCCGCTTGGGTGTCTTCTGGCACACACAGGGAAGCGGGAAGAGCTTCTCAATGGTCTTCTTCAGCCAGAAGATCCTTCGAAAGGTCAGAGGCGGATACACCTTCGTCGTTGTCACAGATAGAAAGGAACTAGACAGTCAGATCTACAGGAATTTTGCCAATTCAGGGGTAGTTTACGAACCAGAGGAGAATGTACACGCAGAAGACAGTGATCATCTCAAGCAGCTTCTCGGAGAGGACCACAGGTACGTCTTCACACTGATTCAAAAATTCAGAACACAACATGCTGAAGAACATCCAGTGATTTCTAAACGTTCGGATATTATTGTGATGACCGACGAGGCACATCGAACCCAGTACGATATTTTCGCAGAGAACATGCGCAGTGCCCTTCCCAAGTCAGCATTCATTGGATTCACAGGAACCCCCCTGATAGCACAAGAGGAAAAGACGAGAAAGGTCTTTGGAGATTATGTCAGTATCTACAACTTTGCCCAGTCTGTAGACGACAATGCGACCGTTCCGCTCTACTATGAGAACCGAGTGCCTGAGCTCCAATTGATTAACGAGAGCTTTGACAAAGACATGCTGGACATTCTTGAAGAAGCAGAGTTGGATGTGACGCAAGAGGACAAACTCCAACGACTGCTGGGGAAGAAGTATCATCTCATCGCTCGAGATGATAGACTCGATAAGGTCGCAGAAGATATAGTTGAACATTTCACCTCACGAGGGCACATGGGAAAGGCCATGGTAATCTCGATTGATCGACTCACCGCGGTCAAGATGCATGACAAGGTCCAGAAGTACTGGAAGAGCAAGATTGACAGACTTGAAGGAGAGGTTCAATCCCTTCTAAAATCGAACCCTAATCTTCTTGAGCAAGCACAAATTGAGGAATTGGGAGCGCTCATTACGTTCATGAAAGGTACCGACATGGCAGTCATCATCTCACAATCGCAAAATGAGATAGACTATTTCGATGAACATGGACTGGATATCAAACCCCATCGGAAGAGGATAGTATACGAAAATCTTGATGTCAAATTCAAGGATGCTGATGACCCTCTTAGGATAGCCTTTGTCTGTGCCATGTGGATAACTGGGTTTGATGCAAAACCATGTTCAACAATCTATATTGACAAACCAATGAGAAACCACACGCTGATGCAGACAATCGCTAGGGCAAATCGTGTCTTTCGAGAAAAGCAAAGTGGTGTTATTGTAGATTATATCGGGATATTTAGCAATCTCAGAAAAGCTCTCTCGATTTATGGTTCATTCACTGATGGCGGTCTTGGGGAAGGTGAGATGCCAGTCAAGGTGAAGGATGCTCTCGTAGATGAATTGAGAAAAGCAATCGCTGAAGCAGATACGTTCTGTCGTGACCGAGGAGTCTTTCTCAGTGTTATTCAGGCATCAGAGGGTGTTGACAGAGGTATGCTCATCAGAGATGCTGCAGATATTATGATGAAGGATGACAAGGCAAAACGCCAGTTCCTCTCCCACGTTTCATCAGTGAACCTCTTATTTAGGGCAATCAAGCCAGACCCAAGAGAGGATGAATTCAGGTCAACGCGAAAGGTGCTTGAGATTATTTCGCGGCGGATTCGATCACTGACAGAAGTGGTTGATGTATCTGAAATCATGGATGATATCAACGATCTCCTAGACAGATCAGTTTCTGCTGAACCCTATCTAATGCCCGAGGATCCTGTGGAGTATCTAACAACTGACCTCAGTAAGATAGACTTTGAGGCTCTTCGAATACAATTTGCTAAAGGGAGAAAATGGACCTTTGTTCAGCGACTTCGAAGTATCACTCAACAGAGATTGAGAGAACTTGTGCGCCTAAACAAGTCACGGGTCAGTTATATGAAACGTTTACAGCAGATGATAGATGATTATAATGAAGGGAGGATGGATGTGGACCAGTTCTTCAATGAACTTATCAAGCTTGCAGAAGAACTTGATGATGAAGAACAACGTCATGTTAAGGAGAATCTGACAGAAGAAGAACTTGCGGTCTTCGACCTTCTCACGAAACCACCAGAAAAACTCAGTAAGCAAGATAGAGAACTAGTGAAGAAAGTAGCGGAGAATCTAGTTAGGATACTGAAAGAGAAGAAATTAGTCTTAGACTGGAAGAAAACCCAACAGACTAGAGCTTCTGTTCGTGTCGCAATCGAAGTCGAGTTAGATAAACTACCGGAGATTTACGCTCAAGACCTATACGCTGAAAAATGCGATATAATATATCAGCATGTCTACGAGTCATATTGGGGAAAGAAACAAAGTGTATATTCATCAGGAATATAGAATGAAAACTTGTGCAAGGTGTGTTTCTACACTAAACGTCGGAGGAATATAATTGGGGAAAGAAAAGGAAAGAACTGAATCTAAATTATCAAGAATTCAAGAATATAACACGAGATATGTTAGAAATCTAATTCGGAATCAATTTTCAATTATCCATCATTCTGATAACCAAATTGCAAATTTCGCCAAAATTGCGGCTATACTTCTTGGATTGGCATCATTATTTGGCCTACCCCAAACACTGGAAGATCCTTCAAATATATTCATGGCAGGCGCAGCTTCTTCATTAGTTATTCTGTCAGCTATTTGTGTGATCGTAATTGTTTATGCTCTTCTCAATATTGGCGGTTGGGGTATCAAATTCAAAATGAGCCCAACTCAAAGCCTTTGGTGGCATACTGATAATCGCCTTGATGGACTGATTCGTAAGAAAAACACTGATTCAATAATCGAAAAAGTAGTAGAAGATGTAATTAAGAAAATTGAAAAACAATCAGAAGAAATCGAGTATAAGAGAGAAGTAGCAACTCTAGTTATATTATACGCAAGAGCTCAAGATCAAGTAAAAATCTGTCGAAGAATTAGGTATTTCCTTATAGCTGGTATTCTATGGACATTCTGTTTCTTTATTGGATATATGACTGGAGCATATGGTAATGAGAACATTATATCTGTGATGAATATCATCATTCCTGGATTGATATTAGTATTAGGAATCTGCACAATCATTCTACTATATTACTACAAAATGAAGTAACTATTAGATTTTTCTGGCGTACTATTCGTAATGGAGAGGGAATTTTTCGGGTTGGATTATCTACCCCAAGACAAGAGAAACAGATATTCAAATCGATACTTACAAAGCAGATATCGGGTATTGAATTAGGAACTAAGAAGTACGTGGTTGTTTGCGTCCAATATTGAAGTGTAATGTCAATTTCGAGCTTTCATATAGCTTAATAGATTGGCTATTGTTCATGTGAACAAGTGCTCTGGAGTAGTATTCCCAAAGACATTTCCATAATCGTGAATTACGTTTGATGGATTCAATAGAGAGTCCTATTCCTTTTGCTTCTGAAATGCCAATTCTTTTTCCATGAGAAAGCCATTTCCTATTATCGGAAAGCTGTTCTGCAATCTTCTTCGCTTTGGTAGGTTTATCTACCAACATATACTTCGATAGCCACCTCTCAGCAAACTGCTTCGAAAAGGCAATCGCCTTCTGCGCCACATCTAGTAATATTGGATCTAATTTTTGAACGAGTGCAATTGCAGTACGTGCATCAATACCTTGTTTTAAGGCATCATTCAACATGAGCAAACTATCAATCACAGACTGAGCTGGCACATAAGTGAACTGTCCTTGGGGGTTAAGGACTCTGATCTGAGGGTCTATTGGTCCAATTTCGGAGAGATATCCCATTAATATTTTATCACTAGCAAGAGCTAACATAGTAGCTGCACTTTTTGCTGAGTTGGGAACTATCACTATAAATTCATCACAAAACTCTCGAAACATCTCTGCGAGCTTCTCTGCACTATTTGGTTCGCCACCTGGACTATCTAGAATAAGAGCTAATCGTTCTGTTTTTCCTATGGATTCTAGAATATCAACCATAAAAACAGCATCATTATGATCTATTACGTTGGGCGACGCATTAGGATTTGCAATGTAGCTAATCACATCGCATTTCATAATAGTCCCAATTTCTTCAATTAAAGCTCGTCTTCGTGTGTCACTTTCATTTAGGATTGATGTTAAAGTGCCCTCCAAATCGTTTTCCCTCTCTTGTATTAGCTTGTAGATGGATTCAGTTGGATTATGACCGGGTTTTCTTCACTTGCACTGAGTCTATAACTTCCTTCTTTGAACTCATTGAGGTCTCCAAGAATCTTTGAAACTTGTTCCCATTGTTCAGCGAACGTTGTCTTCAAACGTTCTAAAACCTCGGCAGGATTGGGCTCGGAAGTCCTATCCAAAACGCGCGATAGGTCAATATATTCATCATTCATCTCCGTCACACCTTATTATCAATATATACGCCTATAAACATTTTATGTTCCTGTATAAGTGCCTAACAAAGGGAGTGGTCATGGCTCGTGAGATATTCGGACCGGAGTATCTGCCTTACAGGCAAGAGAAACAGATGTAGAATATAATTTACAAGGTGAGAGAGGGGTTCCTCTCTCTATTTCTCTTTTTCTTCTAAATAGACAGACTGATTAGTGGGTATTTGCACATAATTTCAGGGGAGATTGATAATTGTTCAAAATCATTTTCCTTCAAGTAGTCTTTGACTATATTAAATAGGTGATTCCATTTGGGATTATATATTGGTGGTTACGATCCAATTAAAATGATTGAAGCATTACTAAACACACTAATCAACAGTGGTATGATTAGTAGAGAACAAGCAGAAGCAATAGTCCAAGCAGGTAAGGCACCAGTGAAGACATGAGGGAAAGGGAATGTCAAAACTAGAATTTTCTATCCCTGTCGAAGTAGTATCAGGAACGCATATCTTTGTGATGGTTCCTCTTCGAGAGATAGACATTCTTTCCTCATCCGAACGTTGGGGTAAAATTTTCCTTTCAATGTGTACTTTCTTTCTTGGTATTGGTCTACAGAATGTTAGCAGCCCAAATCCAATTCTCCTACTATGGGCAGGGAGTCTCATCGCTTCCTTTGTATTTGGAGCTGCTATGATTTCTTTACTTACCAAGAGTAGAAGCCTTGCAAAAAGCTGGCAAGAAGATGCTGAAGGATCAATGAAACTCAATCCAGGACAGATTAGTGTAAAACCAAAAAAGAATGAGTAACTATCGATTTCTAGATTCAAAAACGGTGAAATCGTCATGGCTCGCGAAATATTTGGACCTGAGTATCTGCCATACAGACAAGAGAAACAGATGTAATTATAATTCACCATTGAGAGATGATTTTTCTCTCTCTTTTCATTTCTTTTTCTTAATAGACAGACTGATTAGTTTGTATATGTTCAGAATTCACGGAGGGTATTGAAAAGTGAGTATTAGTCACATACTAAATGAAATAGAAAATGAAACGGTTGTTCTACCAGCAATTCAAAGAGATTTCGTTTGGGATCAAATCAAAATATCAAGTCTATTCGACTCAATTATGAGAGGGTATCCGATTGGAATAGTTCTCCTCTGGGAAACTTACAATGATATTGATTACAGGAAATTTCAGAGTGACTTCCACCCTGAAACTCTTTATAGATTTGAGAACAATCAACAAAATCGTCGACTCAAGTTGGTCTTGGATGGTCAGCAACGACTTCAGTCGATATACACTGCGCTCTTTGGTTCTTATGAAGGTATGAACCTTTACTTTAATATATTAAGTGGACGTGAATCAGATGATTTTGAAGAGGACAAATACGATTTCGAGTTTTACGAACCCCATGAAATTGATGAGATAAACAAAGAAACTATCCAAGATATCGCAGATTCTGAGGACTCATATGATGACTGGGACAATACTTGGTATTACTATAGAGTATCAAATCTTCTCAATATGTCACATACTTCAAGACTTCAACTCGAGAACGATGTATCACAGAAACTGCAACTACCAGATGAGGAACGTCTTCGTATTAGAGTTAATCTTGGAAGGCTAACTGAAGCATTTACATCTGATAAACATATCCTCAAATCTTCAGTAATAGATGAGAATATAGGCCGTGACAGTCAAGAACGAAAATCTGAATCTGATATCCTCGAAGCTTTTGTTCGAATAAACACCAAAGGAACTCAACTTAGCAGATCGGATTTGATATTCAGCCTCATTAAACTTCAGTGGAGAGAGTCTGCATGGACTTTGCCTGAATTCATTCGACAAATAAATAGAGGAAATGATTTCGAATTAGATGCAGATTTTGTTATCAGATCGCTTTTTGCAGTTTCTAACTTAGGAACAAGATTCAATGTTGATTTACTCCGAAACAGAAGCAATGTAGACAAGATTAGAAGCAATTATGACAAGTGCTGCAAAGCAATTAAATCAACTATAGATTTTGTTAAAGTAAACTGCTGGATTTCAAGTAGCAAACTCATCAAAACCTATCATAATATGATTCCATTAGTTTACTATCTGTTTCATACACCAAAGCATTTGGTACCAATAGATCAGGTTGATAATGTCAGGAAGACTCTCTATTTGTTTGGCTTTACATCACCTTTCTCAAGATACGCAGATAGTAGACTCTGGAGATTTATAAGTGATGAACTCGGAGAAAAGATTGCAATAAAGGATTTCACATTTCCACTTAGAGACGCAGTCTGGTGGGTGAATGATTGGGAACGTATCAAGAAACTGGATGCGGATATGCTCAGAAGAAATCCAAGACTTGCACTTCATCTTATTCAGAGAGGTGCAGCTGACAAAGTGCAATATGCACTCAATGCACCTGAAATTGATCACATATTCCCTAGATCGATTCTTCGAGAAAAGGGATTTGATGAGTCCCTCATAAATCACTTTGCGAATTTCTGGATTCTTGCTTCAGGAAAAAACAAAAACAAAAGCAATAGACATCCTAAAGACTACTTTCATAAAGTTAGTGATTCTGATCTAAGACGCGCAATGATTGATAGAGAAATGCTTGATTACCGAAAGTATAGAACCTTCATCAGAGAAAGAGAATCCAAAATAATTCGACGACTGAAAAGAGAACTCGGATTGAAGAAGAAGGACTATGATTTTGAATTACTTTGGCCAGAATATTCGTGAATTCTAAATCGTCATGGCTCGTGAGATTTTCGGACCTGAGTATCTGTCATGTAGACAAAAGCAACAGAGGGAAGCCTAATTCAGTGTCTTGAGAGGGTTATCATCCCTCCCAACTCTTCTTTTTTGAATAGCCATTTCTAAGAAAATTATCCGTTCATCGCATTAGGATTCCGGTCTCGTCATATATGAGGAGGGAGCTTTGATGGTTTAGCGATTGAAACTATCCCTCAGGTTCTGGATCATCGACCATAGCATCCCAGAGATTGAAGTGAATCTTGTGTCCATCCTTTGAAGGCGGTAGCTCTCCTGATGCAATCACCTTCATCTGTGACTCAAACTGCTCATAGAGTTTCTGATGTGATAACTTCTTACTGGAAAGAGCTTCTAGCATTTTCAAACCTTTCACAGCAGGTGCGTAGTTAGGAATCATATTCAGTGCGGCATTGAAATGAGCTTCAGCTTCATCGAGCTTTAGCAGGTTAAAATAGACCTGTCCAACACGTACATTGATTTCAGGATTACTCTTGTTAATCTCGATGGCCCTCTCGAATTCTTTCTTAGCCTGCTCAATGTTTTCTTGCCGGTAGAGTGCATCGCCAAGCATAACAACAAGGAAGGGATCTCTTGGTTTGATTTCAAGAGCTCTTCTGATGTACATCTCAGCTTTTTCAAATTCATTCTTCCGGAGATAGAGATCTCCGAGGATTCGAGTAACTCTATCGGATTTCTTATGTCGCTCTACTTTAGATTCAGCGAGTGAAATTGCTTTATCTAACTCACCCTTGTTTCGATAGACCATTACAAGGTCTCTCACATACTCCGGTTCATTGTTGTTGAGTCTAATAGCTTTCTCAAAAGCGTAAATTGCCAAGTCTAATGCATTTGCGGTTGAATAAAACACTCCGATTTCACGCCAGGCCTTGTCACTAGATTTATCGTCTTTCATCACTTTGTCAATAATCTTCAGTGCCTTTTTGGGTTCATTCTTTTGCTGATAGACAGCAGCCATGAGAAACATGTATTCAGGGTTTTTCTTGTTGATTATTGATGCCTTTTTGAGTAGTACTAGTGCAGTGTCGTAATCATTATTATTGAAAGCAAGCGTCACCTTCACACGTAGAATTTGGTCATCTTTTGGTTTCTTCTTAAGATATTCATCAATTAGTTCTTCTGCGCTTTCCGGCTTTTTCAATCCGATGAGAAGTTCAGCCAACATAGAGGTTATTGATTGGTGCAATGGTGTAATCTTGAGTGCCTCTTTCAGTGTCGATTGGGCAAGATCGTATTTTCCTAGTTTGATAAGGAGTTGTGCGTTACAATGAAAGAGCTCAGGACTTTTCATAGTATTTAGATCTGCTACGAGAGCTTCAAGGACGTGTTCCACAGTACCTTTTCCAATATGTAGATAGTAATCAAAAATTATACGATAGAATTCTGCAATAATTGCAGGATGTATTGACAGTTGAGACGCTCCAAATAGCACATGCATAGCAGCAATAGGAGACCCTAATCGCTTGTACTTTAAAGCCTCCCTTGCCAGGATTGCAACTTTTTCTTCAGTTGAGAAAGCGGTTGCCGCTCGTAGTCGCAGGATTAAATTGTCGATATCAGCTCGATAACTCATCATATACATGACATCGCCCATGACCGTGATCAACTGCATCTTACGCCAGAGCTCAAAGATCTTCAAACCGTTCTCCACGTCAACCTTCTCCCTTCGCCTTATCTTGGGGAGAAAAGGAAATACTTTCCCAGTCCTAGTGGTGAGCAAAGATGATGCTACTTTTAGTCAGTAATATTCGTCATGGCACGGGAAATCTTTGGACCGGAGTATCTGCCTTACAGACAAGAGAAACAGAGATAGTTTCATTTTTCAATTCGAGAGAGGTTAATCCGCTCTCCTCATTTTATTTTTCCTCGAGGTTTCACTCGATTTGATGCAATACCAAAGATACCGTATAGCCTTCTCCATCGCAGGTAATGCTTGCATCACTGTAAACCATCAGATATGGAAGCCCAGTTGTCATATTTATTGGACTCCCCCAAATCTCCACTGCTCCGGGATGGAGCCAGTTTCTTTGTTTTCTTACGGTGATGTTTAGTGATGAATCATCCATCTTTGATGAACATATCTCCTGACCTACATAATCACGCAACTCCAGAAAGTTATTCTTGTAATAACTGGAATGGAGTAACTCCCAATTATCAAGGGGAACAATAGTCCACGAGAGAAGTCTAATCAATTTGCCATGTAATGGTTCAGGAAGTGCACTAGAATTTTCAAAGGTACAATTGAATTTTATCGGTAGAATAATCTCTGAGAGAAGAGTTGCATTATCGAGGGAAGTAGTATTCCTTGGTAGATATGTAACTTCAGCACATATCATAGATTCATTGCATTCAATATATGGAGGTGGTCCACTTTCTGCAAAATCGAAAATCGTCATTCCAGTCACTATGATTTGAAAATTGAATGTGTCACCAACATCAACTGCCCACTCGAATTCATAGATATCAGGATCTTCGTTTCCAGTGCCTTCATCTTCAGGATTTTCATTGCCCGGATCCACAATCCCTTGCTGCATAATTCCAATCAATATCACACTTGAACAAAATAACAGGATAATTGCAAAACCGAATAGAATTCTCCGTTCCATACCAACACCCATTATGTAATTGTTGAATTCCTATTAGAGTCTAATTTTAGAACTAGAATCGTCATGGCTCGTGAGAACTTCGGACCGGAGTATCTGCCGTACAGGCAAGAGAAGCAGATGTAATCCAATTTGGATTTCGAGGGAGCTTCATGCTCCCTCATTCTTCTTTTTTTGTTTTCCATCCTGAACGTTGGGATATATATCGCTAACTTGGTGATGGAGTATAACGATTAAAGAGGATGGAAACAAATGGAAACTGAACTAGACTCATTAGGTCTGCCACGATTTAAATCAGGGTCAACAGAGAAAGTTGTTTCAATTTCCCATTTTGTAATTGCTCTATTGATGCTAGTACTTCAGTTTTTGATCATGCCTTTCGAAACATGGTACAGGACAACGGGTTTTTCAGTCCCAGCTTTTATTGTAATAATTGGATTGATTATCAGAGCCCAACCTAGTGCTAATTGGGAGAGAGATCATCTTCTTGAGTACATTAGCAAAAAGGTCCCAGTGAGTGATAGTGATCGTCACAAGTACCTTCACTTCTCTCGTGATTCAAAGATTGTGGTATTGGTGTGGGGATGGTGTATAATCTTACCATTTCAGATACTCTGGTCTACCTTCGTATCCTTGGGCGCTTATGCAATGCTTGGGCAGTTCTCGTTGTTTCCTCTGTTTGCATCATTTGCAGTTATAGGAATCGGACCTTGCCTTAGCCTTCTTGTACGGGTACGATACAGGGATATTGAACACATGTTAGCAGTTCATCGCAGTTGGAGTAAATCTGTTTCGAAGGACTATCTCACCAGGCGAAAGAATTGACTGCAATTCTTATACCACCTTTGAGAGAAGCAAATACAGTTACGACTCGGCGCGTGAGATCTTTGGGCCCGAATACTTACCTTACCGACAGGACAAACAGATGTAGTTTCAGTTTTCAATTCGAGAGAGGGTCTTCCTCTCTCCTTCACTCTTTCTATCCAAATGCATAGCGCTTGCCATAGAAATCAGTTTTTTATTAAAATTCCAAATTTGGGAGTCTTGACTACAGTTCTGAGAACTGACATCATCTCTTTAAGCCTAGGATAGAAGTATGATGTAGGACCATTCATATCTAAGATGCGTGATAATCGTGCTTCGAACACGAAGACATTCCAAGTATTTTGGAGCTCTTCTTCTCCTAGTTGTAATTCTAACAGGCATTCCCCTGTTTCTTTTCTTCCAAGGACTCCCAACTGAAGAGAATGTTATTCCTTTACCCCAACCTGATGTCGATGGTAGTATGCTTCTGAGCACTGCAATGAAAAACCCCGGCTTTTCAAATGCCTTAAGGAATCATCAGATGAAGCTAGGTGAGATTTCTCAACTCCTCTGGGCAATTCAAGGTATGACACATGACCATGCTTTTCGAGCAATTCCTTCAGCTGGCGGGACTTATCCACTTGAGATATATGTGGCCCAAGTGGATGATTCTGAGCTAGGGGAAGGTTATTACCACTATTCTCCAGAGGACCATCAACTTGAGAGAATCGATAGCACTATCAGTCGTGATAGAATTATCTCACCATTCGAGGGTGATGACCGACTAGCAGTTTCAAATGTTTCCACCGTGTTCTTCATTCTCGCGGAGTACTCACGAACCACGAATCGTTACGGAAATCGCGGGGTGCAATATGTTCATCTTGAAACTGGACATGCAGTCCAGAACTTTCTACTGCAACTCACATCATTGGGACTAAAGACACGTCCAATAACACATTTCATAGTAGAGCAAATCCAAGTTCTACTTAACACATCATATGTTCCACTTGTAGCACTACCTGTAGGACTTGGAAATGAAATTCTGCAGGAATCACTGGATGATTCTCATTTCCATGTCAGTAATGAAGACGAGTCAACCCTCGAACAGTCAATTGCCAAACGAAAGTCCACTAGGGAGTACACAAACGGTACACTTCCCTTTACTGTCCTGTCTGATATCCTGAATGACAGCCGCTCAATCACATATTTAGAATGCATCAGCTCTCTACTGGATGTACGTGTAGTGGTAGGTGATGTGGATGGGCTTTTCCGTGGGTCCTACCATTACTGGATTCATAATGGCTCATTTACTCTGATATCACCTCTTGACCTACAGGAAGACCTGATGACTGCAGGGTTGAATCAGCCCTGGATTGAGATTGCACAGTTGGATGTTGTGATCTCTGTGGATTCGGATTGGATTGACACTCAGTCAGATCCCAATTTTGCTCACCAAATGGCCATGATCAATGTCGGTATGATGGCTCAGAACATCTATCTGAAATGTGCTGCATATAATCTGGGAACCGTGACAGTGGGGGCATTCTATGAAAATGATGTGTCCACAGTCATTGACCTTCCGAGTGGCTTCAAGCCGATCTATATAATGCCCATTGGACTTACATCCGAGTTTGTAGGCTGATGAGAAGAAACGAACTCTCGTTGATTGTCATGGCGAGAGAAATATTCGGACCTGAGTATCTGCCTTACAGACAAGAGAAACAGATGTAGTTTCAATTATTATAATTGAGAGAGGATCTTCCTCTCTCCTTTCTCTTTCTTACCTTAGTTCATTCCAACTCAAGACCATACTCAACTTTTGCGATTTCACTCGTTAGGTCTTTGCTCGAAAGGGGAGTAACAAAAACTAAGCATGCCAAGATGTTTGCTGCAATGAGGAAGAACGGAATGAAAAAGGATAGCGCTCCAAACAGTCCAAGTAGAATGAAGCAGCCTGAGAGTATGAAGACAATACTGGTGGCGTATCCAAGGGATTCTCTTGCACCATGTCGTGTTACATGTAGTATCGCGATTCCCCCCAATATGAGATATGCGGCTTCAGAGAAACTTCCGACTAGTATTGCAATGAGGAGTTGAATGAGTGAAGTTAACGCCGCACCGAAATCAGTGATATCAGGTTGACTGATCATCATCAGTAGTATGGAGACCTCAATCAAAGCGGATATGATTGCAAAAACAAACGCAACTAATGCCGCATTCTCGTTTCTCTCACGGTAGAGAATCAGGAACCCAACACCCTGAATAATTAACCACAGAAACCAGATTGCTACTTCTGTGATATGAGCACCCATAGTCAAGACAGATGCATCTACGAAGTTCACGATGCTTGCAATCCCAGCAAAGATGCCAACGATGCTCCCGACAAATCCAATCGTGTTTTGCGTTTCGGTGAACCCTTCTGACATCCGAATATCCCCTTACAACGCAATAGTGCACATGTTCATTAGTGTTTCCACACAACGCACAAAGATCGTCATGGGTCGTGAGATCTTTGGACCTGAGTATCTGCCCTATCGGCAAGAGAAACAGATGTAGTTCCAAGATTCAATCAAGAGAGCCGATTCAAGAATCATCTTGGTTTTGTGTGTTGAAGAATTGAATAAAGGATGATGTTACTTACTGAGAACAAAGAGGCAAAAACGCCTAATGTTAGAGAATGAAGTGGACCCTCCATAATAATCATGTAAGCAATAGCTGATGCCCACATCAGAGCATTAGCTATTATGGTTGCTCCAAGTTGTTGTTTAATGACTCCGACAACTGCTGCTGAAGTTGAATATGTGACGAGCTTGGTCAACAACGAGTAGGTGTCCTTTCCGATATCCGACAAACTATAGAGTCCATTATCATGCTGCAATAGAGGTCCGAGTGCACTGAGATGATAGGAGAGGGATGCGCTTTCTTTAGTATCGGTTGCACTCATGATCTCGGTGAACCTAAGACCCTTATTGTCCCCGATAATTCTAATTATATCTCTCCTAATCTGATGACCAAGAGTTTTGAATACCTCTTCTTCGAAACTCTGAGATTCCTTCATTTCTTCGGACATAGTATATCCCTAGTAGTGTATAACAAATTAGGAATTTAATATAGTCAGTCTACTAGATTTTAGTAAATCACATTTTATTTGAATTGTCTTCTAAAGTGGTCGTCATAGGCTGTGAGATCTTCGGACCTGATTACATGCCCTAGAGAAGCAGACGTTGTTTCAAATTAGATGGTCTTTCTCTCTCTTACTCTTTCTATCAATTGTGAAACATATGAACCTTCGAAAACCAGATAACAAAATTAGTTCTATAATCATTTATGGAAATGGTGAAAGTACTGGGTATCAAGAGGTTTGTCATTCTACTTTTGATACTTATTGTTACACTGATATTACCATTTTGGATTTATGAGGCAAATGGGCGATTTCAACTTAGTTCGGTTCTACTTGGTATATCATTTGTTCTGTCAGAACCTGGTACATCCATTCAATTCATCCCAGACTTCGACTTGCTACTGCCATCACTGCTCATCTGTACTCCCTGTTTTCTCTGGCTCTACATGGAACGAGATGTGAGTTTTCCCATGTTGTTGGGCTCAGCTGGATTGGTGATGCTCGCGTTGACTATTACATTGTTGCTCTTCCTTCCAGCATGGGTGGTCTTTCCATGGGTTTTTGGGATTGCTTTAGCCTATGTTCCAAATTTCATTGATCTTATTCCATTCTCAGGTCTAGTATTCACAATCATGGTTCTCCTCCCTCTCATATGGCGAGGTCTCATTTATCCCAAGACCGAAGACAGCACTCTTGGAAAGAAAGTCACAGCAGCGGTGCTTTCTATTTTTATTCTCCTATTTCCAATGACGATAGAAACCTTCAGTTGGCTGGGCTCGGATATCAACCGCAACTTCTTCGAAGGATTCTCTTTTAATGCCACAACTTGGTCTTTGTCTTGGAGAGTGAGTGGTAACCGTTGGGGTCAGGGTACATGGTTCGATTTCTCAATATCATCAGTCTATTCTATTCTGGCAGTCATATTACAGATATTTCCCGCCATCATTTTCTCGTGGTTTGTAAGCAGAGGGTCATTTGATCGAAAAAGAATTGCACAAATGCTTGCAGCTGGTCTGACTCATCTTCTCATTATTTCACTTACTTGTATATGGTTGAACTACACATCATCGCATGCTGGGATTTGGGTCATAACGCCACTTCCCGCCCTATTGATTATTGGTTTCATCATGTCTGCAGTCAGCTATGGCAAACAATGGAGAAGAACTGGATTGGGCCTAGGAACTGATAACGTAACTGATGATGAGAATTTGGTACAAATGATGACCTAAAAACGATTGGGAATATCGTCATGGCTCGTGAGATCTTCGGACCTGAGTATCTGCCCTACAGGCAAGAGAAACAGATGTAGATTTAGTAGATTTATTGAGAGAGGTCATTCCTCTCTCCTAGCTCTTCAGCTTTGTATTGAATCCAGTCTTAGCTGACAATCAGCCATTCATGTAAGCCAATTGAATGCCGTTCGCATACAATCCAGAATGTGATTGTGAATAGAGTTAACGGCGACGTGATTCTCAAGATTCATCATCACAATGACACCCTCATGAACCTCTGGATAAAAGAGCATCCTAGTAGCCACTCCGGGCCCACTACCACCATGTCCCCACAACACACCTGAACTCTGAAGATACAGACCATAGTTAGGAACGATGGATGGGTAATGAAGGGTCATCATCAGTTGGAGTGAGCTGTTACTCAGAATAGTTATGTTGCCAATAGTCCCACCCTCCATCAGCACGGTCAAGAGCTGGGTTTGTTGGTGTACACTTGTTCTCATGAATCCACAGGGATAGACTGCAGAGCTGTAATGGCCATAAGGTGTAAATCCAGATCCTGTGTAGAGGTACGGAATTGCCATTATGTCATTATCGAGGTTCTCTAAGAACCACGAGGTCTCATTCATACTGAGAGGAAGGAAGATATTCTGTTGGCAATACTCCTCAAAGGTTGTGTTAGAAACGACCTCAACAAGATATGCAATCAGGGTAGATCCTACATTCGTATAATCATACTCTGTCCCGGGTTCAGCGTCATTGAAGTTAGCAGTATAATAATAGGTTCCAGTGGACGTGAGATAGTTCTGAGTGAATTCCTCAAGTGATAAAGGAGAATCCATTCCCGATACCTCCAATGGACCCAAGACTAACCAGTTATCGCGAATACCTGAAACATGAGAGAGAAGCATCCTAGGTGTGATTGCTGTTTCGGGATAATCAGGATGATCAATGTCGAAAGGGAGATAGTCATCGATGTCGTCATCCAGGTCAATGAGGCCCCTCTCAAAAAGTTGCATGAAAGCAATGCCTGTCGCAACCTTTGATATTGACCCAAGCATGAAAATGGTGTCACTGGTAACACTGATGTTCTGTTCCAGGTTGGAATAACCATAAGTCCCCATCCACTCCACAACACCATTCTTCACGGTGCATGCTGCCACTCCAGGAATGTGCTGATCGTTCATGACTGAACGGATATTCGAATCGAGTGTGTTTAGTGCCTGTTGCTTGGGGTCATGTTGCAATAGAAGACCAGTTATGAAAATGGATGATACCACTATCACCGAGAGAGCTATTGCTATAGCATACTTCTTGTTACCCGTAATTGGATTCAATGATAGACCCACCTTGCTACAGTATAGATTATTGGAATAAAATAAGAGGCACGTTCTACGCAGGATTACTGATGAGATGACTATCTGTATGAGCTTTTCATCGACAATCATTCGTAATGGGTCGTGAGATTTTTGGACCAGAATATTTGCCCTACCGGTAAGAGAAACAGATGTAGTTTTCAGAATTTATCGAGAGAGGGAGGTCCTCTCTCCTTTCATTCTTTCCCTATTCGTGTTTATCTAGTTACTCCAAGGCATCAAGGAGCTTAACCAAGGACACACCAGTTGTTTCTTGGGTTGCTTTGATAGTCGCGAGAGTATAACCCCTGTACTCATTCTTGAAGAGATTCGTAGTTTCTTCATTCTCACCCATGATGCTATGATCGAACAAACAGGAATAGATACGTAGCAGGTTCCAGAAGGCTGATAGAACTATGAAATAATCAAGATCTTTCACTTTCAGACCAGTGATTGACTCGTACAACGAAACGACATGTTTTGTCAAGTCAACACCCATTGAATTCAGCGCCAACACTGTAAATCCTATGTCAGATCTAAAATCCCCAATGCGTGCATTTGACCAGTCGATAGTGACGAAATCAGTTTCTCCTCGAATAAGAATATTCATGCCGTGATAGTCTCCGTGAACAAGACTAGGATTGACCTGTTCGACTTGGTTAACCTCCATCCAATCAAAGACTGGAATTAGAGCATCTATTCCATGCTCGATGATGATTCGCTTCACTCTAGATAGTTTGGTGTTGAAGTATTCTTCAGGTTTTTCTGCGATATTGAAGTGGTCTAGAAATGAAAAGCTCTCGGTCCAGTTTAGAGAGTGAATGGCAACAAGATTCCTTATGCTGGTTCCCAATAGTTGATCAAATCGTGGAGTAGACTTGGATAATTCAAGCTCATCAGAGAGGAGAGACCCCTCAATTCGCTCCATGACGAGATAGGTCCTTCCAGTTGCTTCAGATTTCTCTTTGAAGAGGTATGGCTCGGGGACGGAAATTCCCTCAGCTTGAAGAATCTGCAAAATCTTGAATTCCCTTCTCGCAGAATGTGAAAAGGCGGACCTATAGATTCTCACTATAAGAGGCAATGTTTTGGAATCAGAGATGAGGTCAAACCCATAGATGGTCGTATCAGCGCCGCCAAGTATCTGCTTAATCCTACTCAGCCTTGAATTCTTGAAAGCTGGATATTCCACAGAAATTCCTTCAATGATTTCATACTTGTAGTCATCAAGTTCATTCATTCTAGAACCTTCTTCATGCGGTTTTTTCAGATTAGTACCAAATAATGTGAAACGAATACTAGCAATCGATGTGTTCACTCTCTGAGGGATTAGTAAATAATGATTTCTTTCAGATGAAGATTGTCATGGCTCGTGAGATATTTGGACGTGAGTATCTGCCGTACAGGCAAGAGAAGCAGTAATTTCCAAGATTGAAAAGGGAGGTCACTCTCCCCTTTTCTCTTTCATTTTGTTTTGTCATTTCTAATCATTGAAGAGTGTTCGTTCCCCTAAACACTTAGTGAAATTGATATGAAGCTAGCAATAATTGGCGCTCCCTCAAGTGCTGGCGCAAGGGCTTTGGGGCAGGAAAAAGGTCCTGCCTCACTTCGTGAAGCGAAATTGATTGAAGGACTCCGAGAAGCTGGGCACGAAGTGAAAGATTATGGGGATACTGAATTCTTCCACTTTGCCCCAGACCTTCAGAACCCTAAAGCTCAGAACAAACATAGTGTTTTGAAAGTTTGTAGATTTGTAGCGGACAAAGTCGAGAGAGCTTTACGGGATGGGTTTCATCCCATTCTAGTAGGAGGAGATTGCACAATTGCAATTGGCAGTCTCACAGGTATTGTTAATGTCTTCCCTAACATTGGACTACTCTATTTTGACGCTGATGCAGACTTGAACACGCCAGAAACCACAACAACAGGTATCTTAGATGGAATGGTAATGGCGCATGTAATCGGAAATGGTGTCAAAGAGCTTTCTCATCTAGCAAAGAGATATCCAATCTTACGTGAGGAAAACATTGCTATATTTGGATTGAACCGAGAAAGTGGATACGTCGATCCGGTTGAAATTGAATTCTTGGAAAATTCTCCAATTGCGCAGTTTTCAGTGAAAGCAATTCGTGACTCAGGTGTTGAATCGGTTGCGAGAGAAGCTTTGAGAACATTGGAATCTAAGGTAGATAGGATATTTGTTCACTTCGACATTGACGTCATCACCGCTGACGATATGCCAGCAGTAGATGTCCCACATTCAAATGGCTTGACATATGACGAGGCTGCAAGGGCACTCAAGATATTTGTAAAAAGTGATCATTTCATTGGTATAGAGGTCACTGAGTTCAATGCAGATAAAGATCCAGATAAGCAATTGGCCACTAGATTGTCTGAGCTTGTCACTTCTGCATTTCGATAATCGTCATGGCTCGTGAGATTTTCGGACCTGAGTTCCTACCTAAACGCCAAGAGAAGCAAATGTAGTCTTAATTTTGAAAAAGGGGGCTTATGCTCCCTTTATTCTTCTTTTTATCAATTATTTTGAAATATTGGACCAGCATACCTCCCTCTAATCTCCATTTTCAGATTGCGAGAAGGTCTTCTCCTCTCCCTCACTCTTTCAAAAGATTCAATATTCTTATAGGTCGGTAAATCTTTGTACAAAGCTCAGTTTGAGATGGGGATTGGTGGTCCTTATGCGGAAACTTGACATGCTAGACATAAGCTGGTTTTTACTAATTATCGTGGCACTTGGTTCAATGGTCTTTGGAGTGATCTTTGCAGTTCTCGGAACACCGCCATTCATCCTGGAATACATCGGTATGGAGTGGTCTGAAATAGTTGCGCTTTCTCCCTTGCTTGCAGGTTCATTGGAGCTAGCTCAACGACTCTTGGGATTCTCGCAGATATCAATAGGCCTTGTATCGCTCATGGTCCTTAAGCGACACTTCAGGGAGGGACAGCGTTGGGCACTGCTATTCATTCTCACTATCAATGTGCTTGTGTGGCTTCCAGCATGGTTCCTCATTCCTCCGGCAATCCCAATTGCATTCTGGGGAACGATTGCCCTGAGCGTCATGTGGATTCTTGGATTAGTCATTGGAGCTCGAGCGACTCTCAAGATGGACCAATCAGGATAGTCATGGCACGAGAAATTTTCGGACCTGAATATTTGCTGTATAGGCAAAAAAAGCAGAAATAGTCTTATATTTCGAGAAAGGGGGCTTATGCTCCCTCATTCCTCATTTTCAATTGTTAATGCATAACAGTTGCGAGCCTTCACTGGTCCGATGAGTCTGGTTCAAGACTCTCGTCGATATCTACGTGCTTGAGGGACCTTCTCTTACGGAACCAAGAAACTAGTCTATACCTTGTTGGAACAATGATATCATCCGGGCCACCTCTGGCATAGCCTTTCCACCATCCCCGCAATGTGATTCCTCCCTTCCACCATACCAGCAATGTGATTCCTACGAGACTGATTAACAGGAGAACTACAGAATCAAACCAAGCGATGTTGTTCGCGACGATGTTGGAATCTGAGTCAATTAGGTAGATATCATATTCGGTGTTGCTAAAGCAGGCGTTGTTGACAACGGTATTCCGATCTGAGTTGTCGAGGGAGATGCCAATCCTGTTGCTGGTGCAGACGTTGTTCGCCACGGTGTTGGAATCTGAGCCAATTAGGATGATACCATTTTCGGTGTTGCTAAAGCAGGCGTTGTTGACAACGGTGTTCCAATGTGAGTAAAATAGGGAGATGCCATTTTCGGTGTTGTTGGTGCACGTGTTGTAGATCACGGTGTTGGAGTCTGAGTTATCGAGGTCGATGCCAATCATGCTGCTGGTGCAGGCGTTGTTCGCCACGGTGTTAGAATCTGATTCATAGAGCTCGATGCCAGAATAGCGGTTGCTGTTGCAGGTGTTGTCAGACACAGTGCTGGAATTTGAGTTCCAGAGGCCGATGCCAGATCCGCGATTGCTGTTGCAGATGTTGTTGACCACGGTGTTGGAATCTGATTCACCGATGT
>Ga0114923_10000022_pt1 | contig 156812 bp, 276 predicted proteins | sample SumtaG_FD_89578 | JGI IMG/M metagenome (GOLD analysis project Ga0114923, IMG submission 89578) | Deep subsurface microbial communities from Indian Ocean to uncover new lineages of life (NeLLi) - Sumatra_00157 metaG | ecosystem: Environmental > Aquatic > Marine > Oceanic > Sediment | place... | reverse complement strand
CAGCGGAAACTGGAGTATCTTGTTGACAAGGCGAAGGAGGCTATTGCCAAAGAGCGGGATGAATCCATCAAGGCCGGACTTATGTGTTGTCAATGTAGTAAGGTTATTACACAATCTGATATGGATGATGGAGTTGCCACCGTGGACTTGTGTAAGAATTGTATGGAGGACTTTTAATAATGAGTCTTAGCGATTTACTTTTTTGGGCTACTAATGATGATGCCCCTCCCAAATTAGGCATAATTTGTGTTCATGGTCATGATAGAAATGATTGTGTTAATTGCATTCTTATCGCTGGGATAATAGTGGAGGACTCCTGATTATGTTTCCTTATCAAGACCCCAAACACGAAGGTAATCACCCAAGACACAAATCGGGATTACCATGTATTGGTATTGAATCCGAGTGTAAAAATCTAGCAGGAACAGCATGGTCCCCGTATTGGTGTTTTGAATGTAATGTTAAAAGGATGGATCGTATAAGTAAACAGATGGAGGATATGCTTAAGAACTGGGACGAGAATGCATTATGAATATGTTGGAATTACATAAAGGTATTCTTCGGGCCAGACAGGAAGAGAGAAAACATCTTCCTTGTATTATTGGTTTGGTGATTATTTGGATAATTGCTATTATTGTGTTTTATGTTATCCTGTGATACCCAGCGGCAATCCCAAAAGCCATAGCTTTGGCCAGCGCCTTCAGCTTCCAGTTATCCACTCCAGATTTATCTTCTTTAATGACGAACTTCTCTAGTTCGTCATCGTTGTTTATGAAGAATGGTTCAAGGATGAGAGACACGGAACCCGTCTTCAGGAATCCAAGGTTATCCCGACGCTTCACCCCACGGTCCCGATTGTCCATATAACCCTGCGTAGCGCTCTGTACGCTCTCTGCAAGGGGAAGTGCTAGGTTATGGAGATAAAGTGTCTCACAGCCTCTCCACGGGGTTCCTACGTTGCTATTAAAGTGGAATTCGATGCTGATTGTCTTGTCCACATCTTTTGCCTTCATAGAACGGATAACATTACCCAGTGTGTCCTGCTCCATGAGCGTGACGGCCGGGAGATGGGCCAGTTCTGAAAACACCATAGCGGCGATAGGGACGGCTAAGTCATATTCGGAAAGACCGTACTTGGCGTTCACAGCGCCACGGCGTTTAGCATCATGTCCTTCAGATAGATAAATGTGCATGACTACTCCTACTTAATAGCTTTTAAAAGTTTCTGGGTGTTTATATTAAAATTATTCATCGCCGTTAACAATGTTTCAAACTCTTTCCGATATTTTATCAATAGTTCATCTTGCATAGTATCAGAAAAAGCTTTTTCAAGTTTTCCCAAATCACCCATCAACGTCTGGGTTGTACTAACATATTTTTTAAATTCTTCTCGTGGGTTGTTACCCTTTTTTTCCGTGATCATATCCTTAAATTGCATGACTACTCCTTTACAGCAAACACGATTGCCTTGACTGGCCGAAGAGCGGCCTTCGTGTATTGGTTGTTACCCCGGAGGATTTCGTAGATACTAATCTGATCCTTGACCACGACCAACTTCTCCCAATCAGGTTTGGGCTTAATAACACCATTCGTTCCCAGAATCTGGAATTCGATGTACTGGAGTTTAAGCGGTTCATCTCCTGAATAGACCTTGTTGGCCCGTTGAAGAATCTTGAGGTCACGGAGAATAGAGGATTCATTCTTCTTGTAACTCTTATCATATTCCATAGAGACCATAGCCCCGTATAACATCATTCTCTTCATAGATTCTTCAATTGAATGTTGTATAAACCCTTTCATCTCTTACTCCTAATTGTAGCTGGCGTGAGTGTCGTTATTAATAGGAATGTCCTGCCAATCCATATCCGCCACAGTATCAGCGAATGTGATAGACCTGTTATATTTTACAGCTTGACATTTAATACGAATGGGAATCTCTTGTACCACGCCTACAGAGAAGTATCCTGAAGCGTCCGTATAGATGAGATGTTTATCCCCATCAATGGCCGATCCCCCTGAGAAGACTGCCACGGGTGCATAAGTTAGAATCTCTATAAGAGTGTTCTCAATTGCTACCCCCAGAATATCAGCCGTATATCCCCAGAGAGTGGTAAGACCCGGAGATGACCCCGGAGCAAAAACAGTCCTCACAGCCGATAAAGGTATTGTGCCTCCCCCAACTGGAATGGTAATAGGCTGTTCTGTAAAGCTATGTGTTGGGGAGAATCCACGAATGGTATAATCGCCTTCCGGAAGTCCTCCAGTTACCCAGTCCCCGTTTGAATCCGTAATACCCTTCTTGTATCGAAGCACCCCACCCAAATCCCAAATCTCAAGGGTCAGGCCCGGAACAACTTGTGGAACTCCTTGGTCATCAGTTACGTGGAAAGTTACCGGGTTCAACGCCCCGGCGATAAGTAAGTTGTACAGAGCATCAATACTCATAGGAGCATCAGCGGTATATGGATCGAACAACCTAGAATCTATGTTAGTAAACGGACCAGCACCTATTTGTCCACGGGCAATGGTCCAACATCTTTCATCTGGGGGAACTATGTCAGAATCCGTAATGTAATAGTTGTTATCAATTGTTCCAAAGCTCATTGCATGATATGTTGAAACCAATGTCCACGCAGAAACCCCATCCCACATTTCTAATGGATTGGAATCTCTCACGAACGCAATCTCAACAGTGAATCCGGCCGCTGAAGGAAATGATACTATACGCATTGTATCCCCTAAGTAGGATTACACCACACAGAGATAATTATCATCCTGTGTGGTGTATAATTCTTAAACTCCGACAAAGCTACGTTTTAAGTATTTATATTTGTTCTTTCTACCGAATACTTCCGCCTCTCAGTGAGCCACCACGAAGAACGTTAGTTACACCTTCGGGTTCTTGTTCCCCTCGTAATGGATGAGGGTATGTATAAGGTGTGTACGTTGGTCTTGCAGTTTGAAAGTACCAATCTCTATCCTCTTCTACTAATGTTCTTGCCCCTGTCCCAATTAAAGTCATGTCTGGATCAAGTATTGAATCACACTGTGAACCATCAACCCAATCAAGGTTAGCATAGGTAAGTGAATTACTCATCCAACTATTTCCCCAACTATAAATAGGATCAAGACCGTTATCCTCTCCTCTACCAAGGCCATACTCCCAAGGGTAATTATCGTCGCTGTTTATGTCCGCAGTTGTACACTGGTTGCCCGGATACAGAGTGGCATTACACCCGGCCGTAAGTCTCATGTCATAGATCGTAAATCTCATCTGACAAGTAGCCCCACCCGTAGATACCCAAGTGTTTCCCCATATCACACCTGTTCCACCACGAACGTTTATCGCATTATCGGTCCCATCTGAACCAGCTTCATTTTGAGCTTGGCTACAATCGAAATCATTATTATAAATCTCAAACTCTCTCCCACCCCACCATGAACAGTTTCCGTGCATATCTACGTTTGTGTTATCAACCGTATTATATCGAAACACATAAGACCCACCACACTGTGTCCAGACAGCGTGATCTTTGCCCCAATCAGCCCAAGCATAGAAGGTATTATCTTCCACAAAGACCATGTTATCGGCTCCACCAATACCTGATGATCGAGAATAACCATTGGCCGTTCCATCTGAGGTGATATAAATAAAACTCTTATCGTCTCCACTAGTACCACCGACAGTGGATAAGAAGCTGTTTGCTGAAATAACTCCCAGCGTTTGTTGACCACAATTATTCGCACATGTGTTTGATCCTACAATAATCTGAAGCCCTACATCTCCATCATCATGGAAGGCATTATTATCAACTAAAAACTCTGTCTGACTACCTGTTATGCATAACTTATTCCCATTCCCCACGAATCTAATTCCGCTCACGCTAAAGTTATTAGGCGAATCAACATCAGCTTTTATGGCGGTTCCATTCCTCGTGATTATAGTCGAAGTAGTTCCCGCCCCCGCAAAATGAACACCTTTAGTAACTGTTAACATACTTCCCCAACCACACGTACCGGCTGGGATGTTGAGTGTGTCACCGTGGGCAGTAGAGTTGGCATACTTACTTTGTACATCTGCGTAAGAGCACGAATCCGCCGTATACTCTGTTGCCAGAGCAAGAGAAGGTATAAACAAAAATAACATTATAGTAATTAACTTATTCATAAGTTTTATACCTTGTCCCTTTAGTAGCGTCAGAAACAGTTGTTGGGGGCACTCCATTGTCATCATAATGGATTCTTCCAGCTACCCCTAAGTCAGTGGTTCTAATGCTAACTGTGTTTGTACCATCAACCCCGTCAGATGTAATCATAATCCAGTATCGAGTCCCGGAGGTTATAGATACACTCATGTTCGGAAAGGTGATAAACCCCCACGTTGTTGATGTGGCAGAAGCAGGAATTGAATCAGAATTACCTAATGAGGAGCCCGTGATATCATCTCCACCATCGTCTAGGAAGATGTGAGCGGTCATGTTATAGGAAGCTGGTGTGGCTGTTCTTGCCATATCCACTTCAACTGAACAAAGGGTATAATTTGATGTAGCTGTGAATGGACTTCCCCACCAATCCTGAGTCCCAAACTTAAATCCTTCCTTAGCTCCATTCCCCGTAGCTGTTTCCGAGTCAGCAAGAGTCGTACATAAAAAGACTTCAACCCTGCCAGTAGCAAAATTAGCTGACCCATTAAACGAAGCTCCCCATATGATAGAAGGAATTAAAAGTAGAATGAATATTAACTTTTTCATTATATTAACCTCCTGCGCACACCATCGACTATAGTAAACGTACCGTCTTGCCACACTTCATAAATATAGGAAGCGCCAGTATCCTGACCACCAGCACGATTATAAATTCCTACACACCTCAAATCTGTTTGATTACTTAACTCTCCACCAGATAGAACATAATTCTTAGTAGTTTTTGTTACCGCTGATGCCGTTGGAGATTCTAATGTTGCTAATATCGAATCGGCCCCATTTCTTATCTCAACCGAGAAGAGATCGTTGCCATCCCATCCGTCAGAAGAATAGGTACAGTAGAGAGTCCCCGAATCCCATGACTGTGAAGGAGCATCCCAAGCATCAGTCGCAACACTTGTAACGGCTCCAACATATAACCAGCTATCGCTTTGATTAGGCGGCCCACCGGTAAGGTCCGCCGCTGTAGTTAAACTGTTATCCCAAGCATTTGAGTTATTAGCCCACTTTGCGTTCGTGTCGTATGTGCCTGACGGTCGAATAGTTTCAAATTCAACGGCGAATACAATATTAAACCACCCGAAGAAGAGGAGACCAGCTATGACTGTCCCGATAATTACTTTCATTAGTTACACTCCGCTTGAACAATTAGTAGTGTTGGGTCTGATCCACCAGTTGCAGTCACAGTAAAGTTAAGCTCCGCTCCATCTGCAATAGATGTATTTGCTAATCCTGATGTCTGTGATGTCTCACTACCGGGGGTATTCACAGCACAAACAAGTCCTGTGTAAATAGCCGCAGTATCATTATAGACTGTAATTGTAGATGAATATGTAGTTCCACGACAAACAATTTTATCAATAGTGCAAGAGCCATTTGCCCATCCCATAGGAATTTGAACATCCGCTGTAGTTACTGAATCTATAATTCCTCTGGAGAATGTCTGCTTAACAACATCAACAACAGTCCCGTTCTGAACAAGCCCATCACCCGGAGTAAGATGTTCTGCTCCCACAAAGTCAGAGAAGTTATCGTGTTCCGCTCCACCTTGGACTGCGTAATTAGTTGAGTGGTCAGTATTATCGTGAGATTGAGCATGACTAAGTGAATGGTCGCTCCCATCACTACCTCTGTGTGTCGTGTTTTCACTAACCCCATCATGGTCATGCAGGGTCGTATCACCGCCACCGGTTAAGGTGTTGAGATTCGTTTCGGTAACATTGGCGGTCTGTCGAAGGGCCTCCCCTAATGCCGCTGGCGTCTGTAGATTAACTATTTGGAATAAATTGTTCATATCGATATCAGCGGTCATTGTACCTAAAGTAGTATCAGTACCTTGGGTATGAAGATCAGAAGTCTTTGGTACACTCTCCATACTATCACTATCATAATATTGAAGTTCATCATCGGTGATATCAAAACAAAGATAACCTGTGGTGGTAAAAACATTATTAGTATTCGTGCAATCGATAAATCTATCGCCATCAGCGGCATCCGTTAAGAACGCACCTGATGTAATGTTGGTGGCGAAAATATCAGCGACTTTATCACCGCTTGCTCCAATATTATCATCATCCACAACCAGAATATAACCCGTTTGATCGGTCCATAAACTTCCTCCACCAGCATGGCTATGTAAAGTTGTCTCACTGGCATTAGTAAGCTCAATCAAGTTAACCTCTGTAATATTCGTAGTCGTTCTTACAGCCTCGCCTACTCCAACAGGTGCCGCAAGGGAAATAAGTTGATACAGGGTGTTCATATCGATATCTTCAGCCATTGCACCAAGGGCTGTATCAGTTCCTTGAGTATGAATATCCCCACCCGTTATATTCGTAGCATCTAATATAGGACTCGCAACAATACTTACCTGTAACGATCCACCACCTACAGCGATACCTATCTCATTCGCTGTCCCTGAAATGGTGCCCAAATTCCACACATTACTCGTAGTATTACCAATAAGCATCTGACCGTTCGTGACCCCCGAAGTATCCAACTCAGTTCCGCCAGCGGCTTGGTCTATAAACCCATTAGCTCCCACGTCATAGGTAGCAGTATTCATGTCTCCACCACCAGCCGCCGACACACAACTTACTGAATTATCAGTATTCCAAACAAGATGGTATTGGTCAGTAGAACACACAGAACCAAGATTAAGACTATCAATAGTTGCAGTTGTAATAGCTACAGAATTAGCCGATATTGATAAAAATGCGGGTGTGCCAGAAGTCGTAACATCCTGATCAATATAGGAATGGTCTGTGCCATCACTTCCTCTATGAGTAATATTCTCCAAGATACCATCATGATCATGTAGCGTAGTATCTCCACCTCCAGTGAGAGTATTCAGATTCGTTTCCGTCACGTTAGCGGTCTGTCGAATAGCCTCACCGAGTGCGGCGGGAGCTTGAAGATTGACTACTTGAGATGAGTTAGTTAAATCAATATCGGCATTAGACTGAACAGCAACCGATGGGTTGAGAAGTATAATACCGTCGGTTCCGTCTATCTCCATCGTTGCGCTCTCTCCGGCGTAACCATCTTGTGAATATAAACGTATTTTCGAGTTTACACCGTCACTAGTCAGTTGTAGTTCTTGCCATCTTTGAGTCAAAACATCGTCTTCTTCATAAATTATAAAAGTATCCGTACCACTCCAAGAAAGGGAATCATGTATGTCTACTGGATTCGAAATACTCGTAAATCTAGGATTGCTTATAACGCTTACCGTAGCTCCCGAACTTGTTAAGTTGGTGCCAGCAATACTAAATCCACCTCCGCCAACAAGAGAGTCAAAGGATACCCAAGCATCGCCTGAATCTGTATAACCGAATTGTCCACCTGTAGCGAAGATTGAAGCGGTTGATTTGGAGTAGAGATAGTCTGTAATTATCGTTGGAGCATCTAAAGTATCAGCGTAAATATTAGGGATACGTTCAGCAGTAGCGCCAAGATCGTCAGTATTATCGTTGGGCATGATGTAAGTGGTGTTATCGGTCCAAAGTCCTGAACCACCCGAAGCGGTAAGAGTATTACCAGACTTACTTAAACCACTCCCAAATAATAGATTAGTAGAGTGATAAAACGCACTTAAATTAGTACCATCAACAGCTACCTTCGGCTCACCCGCTATTGTAATAATGTATCCTATTCCAAGGAATGTGCCTGTGGGAGCCGTGGCATTATCAACTTGAATATACTTAGTTGAAGCTGTAGAAGTTATTGTCCCAACGCTTAAGTTATTAATAACAGTAAGAGTATCAAAGAAAGAAGACCCAATAGGCGTAGTGGCTGACCCAACTCCATACCCAGAATCAAGAGGCTGAAGTGCAGAGTTAATGTCAGTCCACAATCCACCCGCCCCACTGCCAGCGGCGATACAGTCAAGATCACCACCAGTATTCCATCTCACAAGATTATCATCCGTTGAGCAGATAGCCGACATAGTTACTTCACCGTGGACTTTTAAGGTGTCAGTAATAGTCATAGCGTAAGCAGAGCTTTCGCCCGTTCCACTCACCGCAAACCCATTGCTATCAAATGTGATCGACTTATTAGACCAACTTAAAACGAATGCTTCACTACTACCCATAGAAATAGTTGTATCAGCCACCCAATTGAAAGTAGTTCCTACGAGAGCCATTGCTATTCCTGCGTTGTAAGTCGTGCCACCCCCAGCATGGCTATGTAAAGTCGTCTCGCTGGCATCAGTAAGCTCAATCAAGTTAACTTCTGTGATGTTGGTAGTTGTTCTAACAGCCTCACCAGCGCCAACAGGAGCGGCCAAAGCGATAAGTTGATACAAGGTATTCATGTCAATATCTTCAACCATCGCTCCAAGAGCAGTATCGGTTCCCTGTGTATGTAGCTCAATATCCCTCGCAATGGAATCAACTATTTGAGCATCTTGCACCGAGTCAGCTATATCCGCAAAGTTACCCGTAAAAGCAATTGTAATGCTATCAGCCGTAGCATTACCTGTAATCGTAATTCCGGTTCCATCAAGTAGTCGTATCGTATCAGTGGCAGATGAAGCAACAGGGTCAGTACCATTCTCTACATCCCACGTCTCAAACGAGTTAGCTCCACCACCTCCGGTAGCATCAAGTTTCCAGTAACTATTTCCCACTCCATCAGTCGCAAGTACCCACGCAGAGGAACCCGCTCCCGCACCGTTACTAAGTGCTTCAAGGTTAGGAACTTGGCCATCGGTAGCTGTTCCAGAAAGGTCTGTAAAGTCGCCACCAAATAACTCACTGTCTCTCGCCATATCAGCGGCTATTTGAGCGGAGGTTATGTTGCCCGAAATAGCCGAAGAAAGAATAGTGATATCGTCAGGCACTTGAGCATCAATAATACTATCAGCGATCTTACTGAAATTGTGGGCTGTATAAGCCCCTGCGTTAGTACCTGTCCCGTAGAATATCTCACCTAACTCAATACCAGTAATGACAGCTTCAAGGTTGTTAACTTCAGCACCACCAGTAAGTTCCACGCAACCTAAACCACTGGCACCCTGTACGACAGCCCATGAGTTTGTACTACAAATCGCTGGCATCACGACTGCACCTGTCATAGTTGTATCACTAAATGTAACAGAGGGCATTCCTGAGTAGGCTATAGCATTTTTTATAGTCCCATCTACGGCAACATAAGGTTCGCCGTTGAGTGTCCATATATATCCAACCCCAAGGAATGTAGTTGTCGGAGCCGACGAATTATCAGCTTGAATATACTTAGTATCTGCGGTTGAAATAACATTATCAACAGTAAGCCCATTTACTACAGTAAGAGTATCAAAGAAAGATGGTCCAATGGGTGTAACGGCTGACCCTATTCCATATCCTGCATCAAGTGGTTGAAGCGCAGAGTTTATATCAGTCCACATTCCTCCTGTGCCACTGCCAGCGGCGATAACTGTACATATCCACGAAGACCCTCCGCTGTTCTGGATGGCCTCACCATCAACACAATTAATAGGCACCCCACCAGCCGTATAGTCTATAGCCGAACTGTTATCAGCATCATAAACTGACTTGAACATGTCACCACCACCTGATGCAGTAACACACTCAAGAACCCCGTCAGTGCCCCAAGTGAGCAAATTGTTATTAGTTGAACAGATATCCGACATTGTAACAGCACCATGGATTTTTAAAGTATCAGTGATGGTCATGGCGTATGCTGAGGATTCACCCGTCCCACTAACAGCCATTCCGTTACTATCGAATGTTATAGATTTATTTGCCCAACTTAAAATAAAAGCTTCACTACTGCCCATAGAGATGGTTGTATCGGCTACCCAGTTGAAAGTTGAAGTAGCAAGGTCCATAGCTATTCCTGCGTAATATACACCTCCACCTCCACCGGTCGCATCTTCCTTCCATGCAGTCCCATTTGCGCCATCGGCCGCCAACACCCAATTAATAGTTACCCCATTAGCTCCAATTGAAAGACCTTCAAGAGTCCCAGTAATTGAAGTAAAGGGAAGTGAGGTAGTTTTAGCGTGAAGCTCTGAGTCTCTCGCCATATCATCCGCTATTTGAAGGGAGGTTATCGTACCTGAGATAGTTGCCGCTGTTACTGTAATATCATCCGGTATCTGTGAGTCAGTCGCAGACCCGGTTATAGCTGTAAAGTCTAAAGCTGTGACGGGTACATGGTGTTGTGTGCTACTCACTCCTGAAATCCCTGTATGACTCACAGCACTGTTAAGTACAGAATCAACTACCCCGTCATAATCAGAGTCATATTGAGAAAGAATATCATGAACAGCATTAGCGGAACTTGACTGGCCGGTAACCCCATCCCAAGTTGCTCCATATGTATCATTAATTACATAATCTTCATTTGAACTATGAAGGACAATAGAACCGTTTGTAGTCCCAACAGCAACTACGTAACCTACTTCAATTACTCTACTTCCTATCGACGGTCTCACGTCAGTAAAATTACCAGCGGTGACGTCATCTAAATATAGTCGATCACCCGCCGCATACAAAGAGGTATCTATATCATGAACAACGCCTATCGTTGTCACATATCCATCAGTACCATCTTCAATTTGATGAGTAGTCATTCCTAATACATAAGTAGTCGCAACATCATCCGCTTCTGCTAATCTAATATTAGGTACTTCACCAGTAGCCCCATCTATATAGACGATCATACCGTCATCTATTGTCGCTCCAGAAGCGTTACGGGCTTTGTAATATACTTCCTGCCCAATCTGTAGGGTTATATCCGCTTCATCATTATAAAATGCCAATGCCCCACTCGTACTATCATAGAAGAGTTTACCTTCATCATATAGAGATGCTAAGGAAGAAGGATCAAATTGAATATAAGCTCCATTAGTAATTCCGTTACTTATATAAACACCACCAAAGGTAATTATCGCAGGTTGAGTACCTTCGCTTATAATTTTAAGTGGTATTACATCAGCATCATCAGCTTCTAAATGAAGAAGATCAACTGAAGAAGGATTACCAGTATGTTGATGTATGTGTACAAGATCGCCTGAGAACCCACCACTAGCATCAATTTCAAATGCACCATCTGCACCAACAGGTCCACTGAAGGTAAATGTGAGTGTATTGTTCCCCATTACAAAAGTTGTATCATTATCAGGATTACCTATCTCATTCAATAATCCATCAAACGTGAAATTAGTATCAATGAGTGCAATACCATTTGACGCTGAATAAGTAGTGTTAGTATCAATCGAGCCGAAGGCGATCCAAGCATCTCCTGAATCGGCGTATCCAAATTGTCCACCGGTTGCGAAAATGGACGCTGTATTTTTAGAGTAAAGGTAATTAATCCACACATCGGTTCCGTGGTAATCTGTTGCCCAAATTGTGTTAAAATAAGCAGACCCGTTTGGATAAAAACGTATTGGGGATGTTTCATCATACCCACCAATAGCTATTTTCTTGGTAGGATATTGAAGGGGGGCAATCCAGTTATCGGGATATTCTTGCCATGTAGGGAACGGCTCAGAAACCACCGTTCCCACGAACACGAATGTTGTAGCTAGAATTATACCAGCTATTTTCTTTAGCATGATACCCTCTTAATGTTTAAGTTGTTTTATGAGTTCTTCGTTTTTAATCTGAAGATTTTCGGCCTTCACCCGCCAATACTTCACCGTCTCTTCATGGTTGAAGATATAAGGGGGTGATACGATGTAGAATTTCGACATCACCTTCAGTTCTTTTTCAGAGAAATCGCCTACTTGACCTACTATCTGTTCATCCCCGGTATTAAGGAGAATGACATCCTTCTGAAGAAAACTACACCCTGTTACTACCAGAATGCTCAGAAGGAGGGACAGTAACACGATTCCTTTTAATGACTGAATTGATGTATTCCACATCGCCACGGGCCACCGCTTTTTCGAATTTTTTCTTTTCATTGATGGCCTCCAATGCTTTTTTCTCATGTTGGACACTGGGGTCTTCCCTATCCCTCTTCTTCTTTCCAAGGAAAGCTTTCAGGAGAAGACCCACAATGCCCAACAATGTTCCGAGTAATTCAAACATCTGAATTACTCAGCAGACTTCGGGTTATCATCCCCGCCGCCGTTACCAGTCTGAAGTTCATCCAGTTTCTTTTGTAGTGATTCCCGGCCCTTCTCTAAGCCGTAATCTCTTGCTCTGGCCAGATTGACCACAAGAGCAGTCTTTACGCCTTCACTATCAAGGAACGGAAGTTTTCCGGCCATTTTCATGTAAGCCTTATCAAACTTTTCGGCTCCAGCAACAGCGTAACCTCTTTCAGACGCTTTCTTTCGTGCCCATTCTTCGGCGTAGAAAATTGCATCTTCAGCGGCACCAACAACAGCAACTTCGTACTCTTCCAGCTTCCACTTCTTCAGTAGTTTCTGGACACCCAGAGTAACCAGTCCCAGTACGGCCATGGATAGAAGTTTGATAACTCCGAAGACGGCTTCATTGAACACTCCGGTCAAATCCTCAACCAGTGCGGCACCCGCCATAGCCGGAACCACGAACAGTGCCAGCATTGCGAATACCATTAGTACGATACTCAACTTTTTCATAACAATCCTCCTTGTGGGTTAATGGTAAGTCTTTCAAGTATTTATAAGAGATAACGCTTTAACTGATGAGCCATCTTTTAAAATCATCATCTGTCTCTGTATCTTCATATGACCCGGATGGTAAAATGGGGAATGGTGTTTCTTCCATCTCAGGATTAACGTAAACAACACGAGCTATTTTTTGAGTTAATCTATCAACATCAACCCAATCCGTTTTTAAAACATAAGCGCCTACAGCTAAGGCCATAATTGCATCAGCCGTGGACCCCTCTTCTGGTACATAAGAATTGGCTTTTTTAATAAAAGTACCAAATTCTGCAATAGTGTCATAATCGTTAACAATCATCTTTTGGGTCTCGATTAAGTCCCTCATGAAGTGGAGCATGATTCGTTTTGTCTTTGTGGTAGTCCTAAGCCCCATGTTTGGTTTCTTAAACTCACTATACAGGTTGTCATACTCATAATCGAAGAACAGGGCATCAGCCACGGATTGTCCAAGGTCGTTATTCTCTACCATAATAATGGGGTTGAAGTATTCATCAGCAATATGCATAATGTATCCGGGGAAATCTGAATACAAAATATCAGCCGCCCGGAATACAGCTACTTGTCTGATAGGAAATTCTGTGATATCCAACACCTGTGCCACACTGTAACAAAGTTCTACCCCTTTTCCAGTATCCACTCCGATAACGTAAACCCGGTTAGGGCTGGGATTCTCATATACCTTGAAATGGTAATCATCCTTCACACTGATAGGCGTATGCCATACAAGACTTTTAAGAGCGTCTCCGGAAAGTAAAGTATTACCAGAGCCAAGGAACTCACATCCATATTCCTGAGCAAACCCACGTTCATATATGGTTGCAATTTGATCCTGTTTCCATTTCAAGTCACGGCCGGGAACTTCCCACCAATCATAACGGAAGAACTTAAATGGTGACAGTTCTTTCAAGGAGTCATGACAAATCTTATACCAATGATTCAGACCTTTCGGGGTAGAAACCATTAAAACCTTTGTGGTAGTACCAGATGAAATTGTCGGGTAGGCTGAATTCCAGAATTCATCCCAAAGGTTCTTGGCAATCTTAGCAACCTCATCCACAAAGAGGATGTTTAGCGAACGCCCGGTGAATGAATCTTCGGATGTGGCCTCAGCTTCGATGCGTGAGCCATTCTCAAAAACGATACTCAGAGTGTTCCATTCAGTAACACCCTGTTTTAACCAATGAGGCAGTTCCTTATAAGCTACTTTAATTCTTCTGATAACATCCTTGGCACCCTTCTCTTTGTTTGACAGAACACCAATGGTGAAGTCATCATTGAACATTGCTTGATGAAGTAAGATGATACTAACCAGAGTAGTCTTGCCAATCTGACGTGAAGCAAGGGTGGCCGTGAAGCGATTCTCATGCATGTGGCGAAGCATCTCATACTGCTTCGGATACAATTCAATGAGCTTCTTGCCTTCATCCTTGGAGATGATGTAGAAATAATTCTCAGCAAAATATTCAATATCTCGCTTACACCTTTTTACCTCTTCTATCATGGCATCGGTGTAGGAGATGGTACAATTTTCCGGACGTATCTGGGTCCGGCCACGGTACTTTATCTTCTTCCCCTTAACATCCTTAATGACTGGGGGAAGCTCCGGGGCATAATCCGTCATACGATCATAAATGAACGCCGGGATTATTTCAGGAGTGGGTGTGTTTAAGCCCAGAGTTTCCATCTAACGCCTTCTTCTCTCTAATCCTAACTCTCTCTCGGTCATAATGATAAAAGACAAGCCACGGGCCTCACAGACCCTTGTAGCCGCCTTCCACTTCGCTTGGTTGCGGATATATTGGTTCTTCTCCCTGTTATACCGCTTCAGGGCCTTATAATTATTTATCTTTGGGGGTTGGGGAGGAATTGTCTGTTTGTACGGTTTAACTTCAACCAGATATTCTTTAATCTCACCATCACCGTTTTTCATAGCGAACCAAAAATCAAGAAAGTAACGCCGGGGTCTGTCAGTCCACGGATCACGATAAGGAATCATCACCTCTTCAGAGTTCCAAGCAAGTATCTTGTCACTCTCATCAAGATGCTTCATCACCCTCAATTCCCAACCGGAACGGAAAATAATGTTGGACAGATTCCCCCGATATTTTTTGGGGAAGATAGGACTAAAGCGCCCTTGTTTGTATTTGGGAGCCGCCATTAATCATCGGCCGCAATATCACTAAGGTTGCCTTGTTTCCTCCCAGACTTGTCAGTATCCTCTTCCGGGTTGAAACTCCGGCCCCTCATCTTCACGGCATCCTTCATAGCAGTTGAACTGGAATCTTGGAGTTTGGCTAAAGCATCTACAGTATTTCTGATAAGGCTTGAAGCGGCCTCAAGTTCACGAACCCCCATTGTTTCTTTCATCATCAACAAAGCGTTCGCAATAGCGGCATCTCCGGCCTCGATAAGACGATACATTTTGGTCCGGACGTACTTCCGATCCACATCATAGTTTTTGGCTTCATCCTCATTATGGGTTAATTCAACCTCTTTCGTATCAACAAAGTCAATCTTGCCCACTTCGCCAAGGTCCGGCTTTAATTCATCCAGATTATCTGGTATACCGGGAAACTGTTCTACGTTATCTTTCCCATCACCCGGAACCATTTCTTCGATTTTTCTTTCGTCACCATTCATCGCAACATCGTCTCCAATCTGCGGTAGACCCGCTCCATAATTAGCTTGTATTCTTTAGACCCACGTTCATAATTTTCAAGGACGGGCACGGCTCCAACCTCTACCAAAGCAACCAACTTAACACGGCTCCCTTTTGACGCCAGCATCAGATGTTTAATAATTTTCTCAACATCTTGCTGGAGTTCGTCATTCTCAACTATGAATTCACCGAATCTCTTCATTTGATAGGAACCTTTCCGCTTTTATAGACTGTGAAATCTCCCCCCATAGCCTTTCTAAGATTCTTGTGGCTTTCAAGATTCTTTTTTACAACTACCAATTCCTTATAGGGGTATCCCCGATCATAATCAGTTGATAGGGTAACCCACTTTTCACCGCCCATTCTAAAAATTAAAATTGATTCGGCCATGGTCCATTTATAAACCGTCTTTATTTTGGCATGAAGGTCAGCGTATACAGGCCAGAGCAAAATATCAGCGCCTTTAATAATTCCTCTGACTCCTTCTTTTTTGGGGTCTAAATCCTGTGTTTCTCTAGCGGTTGGATTCTTAAAAATCTCATACACAATATCTCTATTGAGTCCTGAACGCCGGGTATCGAACCACTCTTCTGCTATGTATTGAAGAAATCGTTTCATCCTGTTAATTGTTCCAAATACTGAAAAACCATCTTGTGAAATTTGTTTAACATCTTCTTTCCACGGGCTCCAATACCATAAATCAGATAAATGGCATATGTCGAAAATTCCTTACTGTCGAACAGATTACCGTGCTTCTTGATGAAAACCTGTATTTTCTTCTGGACTTCAAACGGGTCCAATTTATGTCTCTGTGCGTAGGAAATTATTTCCTTGGCGGCATCCTGTGCATAAGCCATCATCTCATTGGGTTGAGTAAAATAATCTTCTCCAAACTGTTCAGACCACTTAGCCTTGTTAAATGCTATATTAGCTAATGCCGCTCCCCGTACATTATCAGGAACCCTGTTCCACTGCTCCTTATGAACCAATTCATGATCTATGGCCTTCATGAGTACCTTCAGGGTGCTTACCCACCTTTTGGTAATATCCTTGTCATCGCCTAATAACCATTTCATCATGAGCTTATCATTCACGTAAATTTTAATGTTATTAAAGTATGGGTGGTACATAGCCCCGATAATCCCGTTCTTAATAGATATCGGAGTAAGCTTCATAGCCTCCTTGCTTGTTCCAGCCGGAAGAACCCAGATGGCTTTGGACTTGAGTCCACCATCCAACCAACGCTTGGTCAGGTTGTAAAACTCTTCTGTATAATCTATCTTCACCGTCCAATTAAACTCTCTTCGGTTAAGAAAATCTTGATACCACTCCCGGAAACCTTTGGTAATAATTCCCTTGACTGATTTAGAGTCTTTCGGCACGATAACGGCTTCTTCAATGTATTCTATGAAACTTTTCATAGCCGTCCTTCTCCCTTGGCCAGTTGGAACATTACCTTCATAAATCTCTTCATGACTGGATTCTTTAAATCGAAATAATCCAGATAAGTCATTAGAGCATTAGAGGATTCTAACCCTCTAAGATTCTGGAAAGGTTTCTGAATAATACGTAATATTTCTTCGTTGGTATATCCTCTTCCTACCAGTTCATTAAAAGCTGTGGTTGCCCACGCTGAAAGTTCATATTTATTGGACAGGTACGCTTCAAGTTTTTCCTGTTCTGTCTTACCGGGTGTCGGTAGATTAAACTGTCGAACCAATTCCATATGTTTCCCGGCGGACTTGGCCCGTGCATGTTGAGTCCGGTGTACCTGTTCGTGTCCTACAATGTTAGCGAACCTCTCAACAAAATAACGCCAGTTATTTGGTGTCAGAGCGGCTTGCCATAAATTCTTATTTACATAGACAACCATGATGGGAGTTTTCTCCCCCACAGCCGTGAATCCGCCATTCAACCCTACCTCATTCTCATCTTCGTTTGAGGACATTCCGTTGTGATTATACCCGATAAAAACACCATCATTAATAAACGCCTTCAGCAACAAATCAGCTAACTTTTTATTCCCAGCCGTGATCCCCTTAGCCGATGGTATTCCCATACCTTTTACAATAGCCTTAAACTGTTTCTCCAGTTTGACCAGACGTGATTTCACCCACCCAGTGTCAGACTGAATAGCGGCTTCTATAATCACGTCTAATGACTCCTTAAATCTTATCATGGTGGGTCAGTTATCGTTGTTTCAAACTCTGTTATAGTTACAAGTTCAATTTCCTTGGTTGGAGATATTCCCTGAGAAATCATAAGTTCAATTTCTGTGATAAGCCCTTCATTCCCAAGTTCTGGATATAGATGAGTTTTCATAATGAAATCAAACGAAAACTCTAACACCCGTTCATCTGTTTCTGTTAGATCACGAAAGGTCATTTCTGGAGAGATACTTTCCATGATGACCTCCACGTCATGGGCTACTCCCAATAACGGAAATTCGTTTACAGTGACATTCCTCTTGGGATTGAACCCTTGAGCAATCTGTTCAATGATTTGAAGAGCATCCGTCATTTTAATAGTCCAGAGCGAGAGCGTTATTCCAATATTGTAAGGCGCTGGTTGGAATGTAAAATCTCTAAACCCAGCTACGGGGTCTTCTATAATTTTGTTAAATGGATTAAGCCGTCTATCCGGATCATGTTGGATGGAGTTAAATTGGACGGAGAGCCGGGGAAGCACGTTCCCTATGCTCTCCGTCACTATCTGGGTGACCCATATAACCATCTTATGTTTCATATCAAAGCTGATAGGCACCTTGATGTCTTTGGTCACAGCACCAAGATTGTCGAATCGATTAATATGAATATTATCGAACATCGACATAAATGCTACAAAGTTTTTACGTATGATACTGTGATAAAAAAATGCCATTATTTATGACCTTTTCCGCCTCCACGACCTCCACCAACTCCGCCGCCTTTACCACTTCCACGGCCGCCGCCAACTCCACCACCACGTCCGCCGCCTTTACCACCGCCAGCGTTTCCACCAGCATCGCCACCAGCATCGCCACCAGCATCGCCACCAGCATCTCCGCCAACATCACTACCGCCAGAAGCAGAAACATCTCCACCACTATCTAGTTGGCGCTCTTCCTCAAGCTCCTTCTGATCAGCGAACCACTCTTTCCGACTATTAAAACCCGCATGATACATGGCAAGGTGGGCATCTCCGCCTTTGAGCCAATACTTTAATCTGGCCCTCCACCCTTTAGGTGGGAACGGGGATGTTGAAAAATTCCAATCTGGAAATCCTTTGTATTCCATTTTAGCCTCCTGTTTGTGGACGGTGTAAGCAGTCCTTTTCGTTGCAGTCGCACGGGACTGCGGTTAATAAATAAGGAAGAAATTGTCCCATTATACGATATTGATATCTTTTTGTTCCTTTACAAAACGAACAAATACCCATAAAAAACTTACCAGACCCTTTACAAGTTGGACAATCTCCTTCTATAATTATAGCTTGCGCTGACATTACCCCAACTCCCCAAACGGATCATCTTCACTGTAATCAACCACAGGAATTTTCTCGTTGGCAATATCATCATCTTTTGGAACACCCGGCCGGAGATTATCAAGTTGGCCATCATGTTGGTCAACCTCTGGCACCCCTGTCTGCAAGTCTTCGTGGCTATAAATCCAGACACGACATAGGAACTGATAGGTTAAAAATCTTCCAAGAGTTAAGAAAGTATCACCCTCATCCTCTACGAATTTTACTTCATAAATACGGCCGATGGGTGATGGATAAATAAGGTCTCCAACCTCTGGTACTTGTCCAACTATTTCATCGAATTGGGTTTGGACAACTGTGAAAGTGATCTCGTCCCGATCAGTCAAACCAAACTTATTAAACATGAATTCCGTTGACACGTACCCGTTAACCTCTGGTGTTAAAAGAACTACGTCAACCGCTGTGTCAAAGATGGTGTCAAGGTTATCACCCAGAAGTTGATCTACGTTTCTTCGGGTGGCCGGGAGATATTTGGCTGGAATGCCATACTTCTCCACCACCTCATTCATCAAAGATTCTAAGAGATCGGCTTCGTTCTGTACCCGGTCCCTGTAAAAATCGAAGGTATCAGGTTTTCGGTATGGCCACTTCAGGGGCATTTGGGCTCCTAATTAACTTTCAACTACTTTACGTACTTGGCCATCTGCTTGAGACTTACGTCAGCCTCAAAAGAATCTTCGATGGAAGTTCCGATGAGATGAGAAATATCAAAAAAGAGGCCATTCTTTTTTACGGTCACTTTGTTAATTCTCATATTATCCTTTTTGCCTCCCCTGATTAAACTCCCCTCTATCTTGGCCTCTTCAATGACCTCTTCCGACTCTTCACCTTCCAGTAGGTCACCGTATCCAGCATTTTTCAAAAGTTTGCCAAGAACCTGTTGCGCTTTCTTTTCTCCAACCTTCTTGGCTTGTTCCCATGCGGTAAACACCATGTCCTTGAGTTTGAAATCAAAAGCCTCTTCTACAGGCGTTTTAGGAACCACTTCTTCCATAACCTTGACATTATTGTCTCCGCATTTGGGGCATTTGGTATGATCATTTGGGTTGGCTTTGTTAAAGCTCTTGCGACATTCCAAACACTCCATTAAGACCTTTGCACCCTGAACATGAGACATTGCATCATTAATATCCGCAAATTTTGTTTTCATTTACTGCTCCTTTTATTTACATCATGATGAAGTCGGCCGGGGCACTGTATTTGTCATACAGTTCATCCTCCAACTCCTTCTTTTTCTCTTCACCATCTTGTTTGATTGCCTCAGCATTAACAGTTGTACCACCGGGCATTGTTACGGTGAACTTGGAAAGATGACCGCCCCATTGAATCTTGGCCAGAGCAATGGAGTAAGCTTTAATCCATCTGTGGTTGTACAAGTTGGGAGCATCCGTTCCATCAATGGTTTCGATCACCCGAAGAACAGTAACGTTCTCTGGAGGTTTTTCTGTGAAGTAAACTTTTCCTGATGCTGGACTAAAATCAAATATTTGTCTGTTCGACGTAAACATGTATTTCAGGTTGGCCAGATACTCATTGACTGTCTGCATATATCCCAAAGACCCTGCAACCAAAGACGGGTCCAACAGACCGTCTACAAGGAGGATGTTAGATACGCTCCAGAGGTTTTCTGAATCTCCTAGACTGGTACTCTCATCACCCCACCTCACCATATGAGTAACCGCCAATATATTGGACGGCATGTCATACTCAGTGGCCTTGACGGAAGTATCTAAAAGATAGACTTTCTCTACAGACCCCTCATAAGACTCTTCCATGAAATATTGGAGAGCATCATCCACGGCATCTCTAAGTTGGTCTTCAGAAATTTCAACGTTGATAAGTGGAGAACCCAATTTTCGTAGGACGTACTGCTCCAGTTCTTGGACAGTATTGACACGTTGCATAGTTCACCTCTTTAATAATATCTGGCAAAAGGTTTTGTGTCTTTCTGGATGGTTTTCATGGTTTTTTCCAGAGAAGATATAGCCCTTCCTACCATCGTATCTCCACCAACATTTCCACCGCCCATCTTAATGATCAACTTTTTGATATCATCAACTCGGCGTAAAGCCTCTTTCGTGTCCGACATAATATCATGCATCTTTTTGGCAACATTATCTTGATCAAACAATGCGGCGACGGCGGCGGCTTCATCAATAGTTTCTTCATCAACGCCAACCTTTTCAAGAATGTTTCGAAGGTCTTTAAATTTTCTGGTCACAATGTTCCTCCTTAGTTTTAAGTATTTATATGAAAAAACCCCCCGGCATCAATGAAGATGGCGGGGGGTTGGGAAAAGTGCTTAAAATTAATTCTTGTGGGGGTTACCCCTTCATACGTAATCTGGACTTTCTGGTCATTTTGGCTCTACGTGCCGCTTTCCTCATAAGACCTTTTTTCCGGCCACGGCGTTTAGCACCCATTGCCCTCTTACGCCTTTCCGTGGCTGACATGGGTCTTTCTTTTCCCCCTACAACCTTGGACCGGGGATTGGATGAAACCAGCTTCAAAACTTTCCTGATAGCGCCAGTCTTTGTCCGGCGGAATACCCGCTTACGGATAATGGCCTCATCCAGTTCTTCCAATGATTCCATGATGTCTTCATAATCCTGATCTTCGCTGAGTTCGATATACTCCGCCCAATCTGAATCCTCATCCTCTTCCTCATCTTCCTCATCATCAATATCATCAGGAAGCTCACCCTTTTCAATCTGGTCAAGGATACTTTCCACCTCTTCATCGGAGATATCCTCTTCATCAAGAGACTCATCAGATTCTTTCACCTTGATAAAGGGTTTATTACCCTTCGTTTTGGCAGAATCATCCTTGGTCTTTATCTTATCAAGCTCATCCTGCTTGTCAGCAACTTTCCCGGCGGTCTTCTTTTCCTTCTCCGTCTTCCGGTCAGTTTCAAGCTCAGGCTCTTCTAAGGTTTTGTCAGCGTCATCTTGTGTGACAACATCAGAAGGGTCTTTAGGATTTTTATCTTCCTTTTCCTTCTTTTCCGCTTCCTGAATGAGTTTGTTGATGTCTTTAAGGGTTCTCATTTTTCTTTGCCTCTCTGATAGAGGTGATGAGAGTTTCCTTGGAAACATGGCCCGTTTTTACGCCCAGTTCTTTACCAAGCTCACGGAGAATATTCATAGGTATACCCGTGTGTAACCCGTCTATAATACCCTTTCCAGACGAAGGATCGGTTACTTCAGTTAAAATTTCTGGAACAACGGTAGCTTCCTTTTCCGGTTTCGGATTCTCATCACCTGTGGGAAATTCTGATTCCACAGTAGATTTGTCCGGGTCGGTATCCGTCAACACCTCTGGCGCTCCCTCTTCTCCTGCACCATCAGCTTTCGCACCTGTGGGAAGGTTAGATTCCGCAGTAGGCACGTCCGGGTCGGTATCCGTCAACACCTCTGGCGCTCCCTCTTCTCCTGCACCATCAGCTTCTACTACAGGAATTGATGGTGTGACTTCGGCCAAAGCTTCCGCCTGTGCTGGAGTCTCCACGATTTCTTCAATTGCTGAGAAGAGCCGGGGGAACTTGACAACTACTGATGCAAGTTCATCCGTAATATCACCGGGTTTGAAAGAGTACACCAGACCATCACGACCCCGTAGGTTCATGGGGCGATCACCAATAAATCTAAAATTGCCTGTCATAATAATTCTCCTTGTTTAAATTAAGGACTTGGCTCATCTAGTCAAGTTGTATTAATTAGACAAGTTGCACACGGGTGCAACTAACCATATTAATGCAACTTTTAAGTATTTATAATACTTTAACACATCCAAACAGTTTTGTTACAATAAAAAAGGCCCCCCAAATTGGGGGGCCTTTGGCTGACTTTATGGCGCTGGGGTGGTTTATGTTGATGCTATCATTGCGCTCCAGTCGATTCCTGCAACCTCTACCTTACGGTAGTAATCACGTGAATCTTCAGTACCGAAGTCAGTGGTGATGGCGTAACGGGTTTTGAAGCCGATACGGGGCTGGAAGCCGTCAGGCTCAACAGCTTGCATCATCTGAAGTGGTACATACGGGCTGTAAACTACGCCCACGTCGCTGACCGCTCCACCACGATATCCGACAAGGATGTTCGGGTCTGTCCGGAATGTGTCCTTGATAACTTTAAAGCGTCCACCTATTGTACCGATGACAGCCACGCCGATTGAGATGGCGTTCACGTCTTCCTGTACAGGCGAAGCAGTAAAGTTGTTCAGACTTTCCAGAATAGTCGCCGTATCACTGGATACGATGAGGAAGTTACCAGCACCACGCCTTGTGGCTGTGGCAATCTGGTTAGCGGCCGCTACACAACGAGTATACAGACCACGGAATTTTTCTTGCTCCCACCGACCATCAGCAGTTGTGTAATCCCAACTGATGTCGTAAGAAACTGGATAGTTCAATTCCGCCTGAGCATCAATGACCTCGATAAGCTCCCTGTCAATCTCTTGCTGGATTTCGTAGGCCAGCACGGTTGCCAGTTCACTTTCGATGTCCAGACCATGAACCGCTTTCAGGTCTTGTGCCGACTCAACGCTGTACTGCGCTTTGAGCGCCCGTGACTTGGCGGTAATTGGTGTGGACTCAACACTCAGACCAAGCTCACGCATATCCTTACGGAGCTTTTCAGCTTCTGCTGTGGTATACGAACCGGAATAGCCCTCCAGAATGAAGTTGAACCCGGCTTCGTTGGTGTAAACCGCTGAAACAGTTGTTGCGGCGGCCCCGAAGGTAAGGGCATCATCAATATCATCACCAGCGGCGAAAACACCCGTCACTGTCGTGATAAGAACGTTGTTACCTTCCTTGTAGGCCACAACACCTGTGGCCGCATCACCCGTAGTTGAAACCGGTGTTCCGTACACAAAAAGTGTTGCATCGGCCAACGTCAGGATAACCGGATTATCCGTGGGCTCACCACGTGTACCACTTGATGGGTCGGCCGGGGCTGAAGGCACTCCGGTGGTTGGCTCATCATCGCCTACGTAGCGATACCGCATGGCGAAGGCCAGACCGGATGGCATGTTCATCGGCTGAACGGCCACCATCTCATGGGCAATAAGGTTGGGGAATACACGGCGGATGATAGGAATCAGAACGGGTTCGAATCTGGCGATGTCGCCGCTCAAAGAAGATTCCGCAAGGAACTTCTCTTGATTCTCCATCAGGATAGCCGTAACTTGACGTTTATGATACCCCTTGATTTCCGGGACAGCTTCGTGATTAATCACGTCATCCCATTTTTCCATCAGGAGCTTAAGGTCTTTGGCATCCATCTATTTATCTCCTTTTAATAGTGAAGGTGTTGTTTTAAAGTATTTATAATACTTTCTCTTGGGTTACCGTCTCTAACCGAAATGCAATTCGGATAGTTTGTCTTTTGCGGCGTTAACCCGCTTGTCTCCCGGAGGTACTTCATCATCCTCGTGGGGTTCTGGCTTCGGGTCTTTCAAGCCTTCTTCCACTATGTCTTCCGGTTTTTCCTCCGGTTTGGCATTGGCAACCGTTTCCACGATAACCTTCACCTTTGAACGGAACTCTTCGGCGTCATCAACATCAAAATCCTCACAGAGCTTAACGGTTTTAATAACTTGCTCATCCGTCAGTTCCTGTGTTTCCTCATTAAAAACACGGAGGGCACGTTCAGAAACCAGAGCTTGATCAGCCTCTAATTTCTGTTCGAACATTTTATCTGTTGATTCTTTGAGTTCCTTGATTTTTTCCTCCGCCGCAGTCAATGCGTCTTTGGATTCATCGTCCACTTTAATACCCGCTTCGGTCAGTACAGAAGTTACCTTCTCAACCGTCTCAAGAGCCAGTTGACCACGGAGACCTTCTTCGATGGATACACGGTTATCATCCATGTACTCGGTCACAACGTAGTTAAGGTATTCATCCAGTTGCTGGAGAGTGTCAACCCTGAACTCTTCGATAGCTTTTTCCTGTGCTTCTTCAAGTTCAACTTTCTTTTCTTCCAGCGCCTTGTCTGTAGCTTCCGTAACAGCGGCTTCAAAGATGGTTTTCAGACTGGCAACGAATTCCTCATTGACAACCTCCCCATCTTTATCCATTTCCCGCAATTTTTTTAGAAGTTCGTCAAACATGGTAATCTCCTTTTAGGGGTGATAATAATGTAAGTTACGTTTTAAGTATTTATAACAGTTCCCGGTGTTTAAGCCGCTCTAATGTTTCGGCCACTTTTTCCAAACACCCTGTCAATAAATGACAAGTTCTTTTCGATACGATTCTTAGCCGCTTTCAAACTTTTTATTACATCTCTAACATCCACCCCACTCATCTTGGAAATATTACCTTTCAATGATTCCATGGCGGCATGAATATGTTTTAAAGATTCTTTTTGTTGATCTACTAACTTCATGTCTTCCGGGTCCAACGTCATGGCAACAGCTTCTGTAATGAGTTCATGAAGGTCATTAAAGGTTCTCATCTTAAACCTCAACCTTCAAACTCTTGAAGAATTTTGCCATCTGTTCCAGAAGTTCTTCCCGGTATTGTTGAGCAGATTTCTGTTTGGCATGAAGTTTGCTTGCTTCGATAATCATTCCATTCTCAATCATATAATCAATATTCTCATGAACGATTTCCACGTAACAGTTCAAGCCAGATGGATTCAACACCAAATCAGAGGCGATCCACCTGTAATTAGCAACCACACCATCTTTTAAAACCTCTCCCACACCACGGGTAGAAATACCCACGTTCCCTTCTTTCATAAGAATCTTGGCAATTTTGCCTTTCTCTGTATTAACTATCTTGGCCTTCCCGGTAATGTAATTTTCTTCTGGGATAAGCTGAGTGATGATGTGAGAAACATTGGAAGCATTAATTGTGGTTGACTGAGGATGGTCCAACTCTCCCCACGCCATTTTGGTATCGATGGCTTCCTTGGTATACCGTTCAGCCTCTTTCAGCATGTCATCTCTGACGTACCTTCGGCCATTACGATTCTTGGCAAAATCCACAAAAGGTCCACTGAAGAACATCTGATCCGATTCTTCAATGTATTCCCGCTCAATCATGTCATATGGGATTGATTCTGTGATAAGTTTTAACGGACGCATATTATACTCCTATGTATTTTTAAGTATTTATATTATTAGGGAGGAACAATAACCACTTCAGCTTTCGGTTTCCATCTAAACAATTCATCGGCCTTATCAGCGAAATCCTGAATTGGAACGTGACCGAAGTCCTCAATAGCATAAAATTCTGTATCCACTGTCTTATCCCATATTTCATCATAGGTTGGATCATAAGATAAAAAGCTGGTTCCAAGGGTGTATACAATATGAAATACAGTTTCTGATACTAATTGTGAAAGCACAGTAGATGGATTTAAAAGAAGTGCAAGATCAATCGGAATACCCAATTCTGAATCATACGCTGTCCATGTCCACTCTAACGGAAACCCATCATTGGCAAAATCATAATAATCCAGATACAGGCTAAACCCTACCGGGTGAAGATACTTGTAAAGAAGTTCTCTTGTAGTGTCTGGGGAAACGGATGTATTCACCCCATAAACATAATGAGTATAAAATATGTTATCGTGTAACCGCTTTGATTCATAATCCGGATCGTCTCCTATAGCCGCTCCTGATAAGAGGTGACCTTTTTCAGAGGCTTTCCAAATGAGTGGTTGAGGTTCTGTTATAACAATAGATGAATCCACAAGATAAAAAAGGAACCGGAATGCGCTCAGCTTTCCTTTCTCAGCCCACAAGCGTTTGGAGTTTCGGATAAGCATCCGAACATCCATAAGCTCCAAAATAACGGGTTGAGTGGAAAATAAATATTGGGTGATAAACAAGGTAAGAAACTCTTCATCCGTCTTGTCAATATCAATGAGTTCGTGAATGCGGATTAGAAGGCTATATGCCCCGTACCTATCCTGAATATCTTCTTCAGCTTGTTCACTTTTATCATAACTCTCCAACCACGCTTCCACCACATTAGAGAACTCTGGATAATATTGACGAATGAAATCCGGTATCAGTCTATCCTTATAGACCTGTATAAACTTCTTGCCGAACTCTTCTGGATAGAGGCTCATTATTCAGTCACTTCAAGTTTGATAACGTTGACGGATGGGGTTAATCCAACCAATACAAGGTTTCGTTCAATATCAAAGTCAACAGTGCTGACCTCAAAATAAATATCAATATTATTGTCAGTATCCAATGCTATTGGAAGTTCGATGGTCATGAAACCTTCAACATAATTAATGGTTCCAATAACATCATCGTTCAGGAGCATTTTCCCGTTGCCATCATCTTCAAGTAAATAGTTTTGTGGACCTATTACAAAACTACCCGACATGCTCTCTGGAAGAACGTTCTTAACCAAACGTTTCTGGTATAGACGGCTTCCCTCACCCCTGAGCCTGAAATACATATTGTATTCATATGAATTCGAAGACACGCCATTAATCTGATCAATGTCAGTTGTGATAGCAGATTGTTTAAAGGAACTATTAAAACTGGAAACGCTCTTCAAATAATCCACCACAGCAACCGTAGCATCTGACTTCACTTGTTGAGTGTTGGCGTCATTATACGCCTTGACCACACTGGTTACGGTGATATAGATGAACTCTGGATCAACCACTTCATGTTGAAGGGTGACAATAGAGAACTGTTTAATGTAAGTAATAATCTCTTGTTTTTCATCATCACTTAGAAGCTGTTCAATTCCGGACTGTTTAGTGAAAGACATATAAACCTTTCCCAAGTTACGGGGGAAGTTCTGGTCACCACCCCAGACCGTGATACTATTTGGGGAAAATTGAAAGCTTCCACGCTCCAGTAATACAAGATAATCGTACAAGGTCACGGCCCGATTCTGGGACACATAAAAACGTGGAGCGTTAACTTTAATCGAATCAATAGACTCAATGTTCGCTCCACCTTGTGATTTATCTACCAACGTCACGGCGAATTGAGATGATGTAAAGGTATTCTGAGGAAGATCGTTGTCAATAATATCCCCCACCTCCGGACCTTCCATCACGAAGTCTGACAGGTTGTTAGCCACGGCCCCATCCGTCAGGTACAAATCGATGTCCAACGTTTGTCCGTCATCTGGTCGAAGACCAAGAATGCTGTCCCCAAACCTGATTTGCAATCCCCTTTCAAATTCATTGATGAAATAGATTTCATCGTCACCCTGAATCTCTGTAATATTCTCATCGATATCTGGGGTCCACACTGTTCCATCAATAGCAACAATTAAACCAAGATCATTTTCAATATCAAGACTATAAATCTTAATATCCAAATGCTGGGTCTGGTCAAACAGTGTATGAATCTCTAAAGTAGTGTCTTTTCGGAGTTGATACAAAGGTATCTGTCTTTTCACTAAACCGCCAGTCCATAGCAGTTTCACCTCTGTTATAGTTCTAAATTCGTACCCACCCGCTCTGAAAATGGTGTCCTTTGGTAGTGTCACCTCATATCCTTCTCCAACACCCTCTGGAATTTCTTCCGCTTTAAGTTCCAATTCTATAGTAGCTTTGGAAGATACTGGACGCTTCGGGTAGTAGGATAAAGACTTTGCAATAGCCACAACGTTCTTACGTATTTGGGACGAATCCAAGAAAAGCTCATTCACAGACATGTTTAAATTATAATGAAGCTTGGCAGTCACCGAAGCAAGGATATCAACAAGAATGCTGATATTACTCCCCTCAAAATCGATATCTGTGAAACCCTCTTTCGTAATAAGATAAGAGATTATCTCTTGTCGAATTTCTTCAAAATCGATGGTTTGGGGTTGGATGTTCATATGTGTCCCTCTTATCGTATCTTTTCAAGGAAAAAGTTTAGTTCAACTGTCCGGGTAGTTCCGATGATATTAACTACTAATCGAACTCTATATCCTTGGTTCGTGTAATCCGGATCAATGCTCAGAAATCGGATATCAATCCGGGGCTCCCATCTTGTCAACTGTTCATGAATAATTCTATCCAACGCAAACACTGTCTTCCGGGAAAGTTCTTTGAATAGAAGACCACGAATCCCACAACCAAATTCGGGTCGGTCTGGACGTTCGAATTTGTTTGTGAGTAAGATATTCAGCACAGATTCTTTAACGGCATCTTCATCTTTTTTAATAGAGATGTCTCGATAAGCGTTTGGAGTGAATCGCTTGCTGATATCTGAAAAATGATAAGTTCGTATTTCGGCCATATTTATTACCTATAAGTATTTAGTGCGAATGGCCGTCGATATCACTATGTGGGTGTCCATGATCCCCACGTGCGGCTTTCAACGTGCCAGAGACTTCCAGATTACCACCACTTGCTTTCGTTTTCCCACCATCCGCTGTCATAGATTTGGTTATTGCCATAGTGCCACCAACGGTAGCGTTCTTAGCTACATCCAACTTGCCAGTCACAACAGCATCTCCATCTAACGTCACCGTAGGAGCTTTAATGGTAGCGTTGCCAGACACCTCAATTACAAGAGTGCCCCCAATGTTCTCCTTGCGATTCCCTTGGATGCTTCTTGTTTCATCCCCAGCAATGTCCTCTTTGTGACTCCCTTGAATTGTAACGTCCTTGTCAGCTTGAACGTAAACGATTTCTCCATCTTTCACGATACGATAGTTATTTCCAATAATAAGGTCTACTTTACGACCATCTGGGAATATCTCTGTCTCCGTCCCCGACATATGTTTAATACGAATCCGTTCCTTGCCATTGGTGTTATCAATCTCTACAATGTGATTGCCAATTTGTAAAACATGATTGTTCGGATATTCTGGGGCGGCCTCAGTCTCAGGTTCGGTATGAACCACCATTCGGCCAACTACTTCACCACGGGCTAACTTGTTGACATCACTTTCCCCATTGTACTCCGGTGTTGGAAATTCGCCGTCTGGGTCTGTAAAGCCTTCAGCCGTGTTGATTGGGGCATTATTAATACCCGGCCGTCCAGCGAAATACACGGGCTTCCACGGGTCTGCTCCATCAAAAAAGACCCATACCCACGTTCCTTGTTCGGGGATTGATGAAAGTCCCCAACCAGAATTTAGAGGAATTGGAGAAGCTTGCTCAGCCCACGGGAGATGATTTGTTGGTATACCTTCTGTATCTCCATGTTGTTTTAATGAGGTATGGATTCCCAACACACGAATACGACAACGGCCCATTTTGAGGGGATCATTATTATCCTCAACAACACCGGAGAAGAATCCGTTGAAATCCTTTAAGATTTCGCTCATTCATTTCCTCCTTGATTTTAAGTATTTATAAAGAAAAGGCCCCCGAATTGGGGGCCTTATGAAATTAACATGTATCAATCGGAGTGGAGTAATTAATACATGTTAACTTTTGTCGGCGGGGGTATTAGTGAAAAGAGTTTTGAGGGGGTCACCGTCCACATGACCCTCAAAATCTGGGGCTTTATTAAACCTCATAGCGTTAGTATCCTCAGAGGTGGCATCGTCAACATCATACAACCTCATCTCTGGATAGTCCACGCCTATCTTGAATTCAGGGTATTCTGATCTACTGTTGAACCTATTCTTCTCCATCTTGACGTAATATCTGTTCATCTTCTCCACTGGATTTTTCTTGGGGTAAATAAGGAAACAAGCGGCATCCGCTGTCTGAACGATAGCATATGAATCCGCAAGGTGTTCCTTACCGGGATCAGATATCCGGCCACCTTCCCGATTAAGCTGATGGGCTGTCATGATACGGGTATTGAACTCTCCACCCAATCCCCGGAATTCTTCCGCTACAGCTTTGCCCCGGCTATATCCACCCTCACCTTGTAAGTAGGTCCGATCAGGGTTAAAGTTGCCAAGATAATCAGCCATCACCACATCCGGCTTAAATCCTTTCTTCATCTCCAATTCAGAAAGCAAAATTCTAACATCCCCAGCACTAGCACTGGATGTTGGATACTCCTTGATGTACATGTAATTGCCGTACCTTTGATGAACATCTTCGTACAAAGCTTTCATGTTACCAAAGTATTTACTTTTCTCAACACCTTCCAAATGGTTAATATTCATCCGCATGAGGTTAGCGTCCATCCTCCGAGCAATCCACCTCTCTGGCATTTCCGCTGTCACATACAGAACATTGTATCCAGCGTTAAACCAATGAGCCGCAAAGTGACACATTGTAAGAGTTTTGCCCACACCCGTATCAGCTACCCAGAGCCACATAGTTTTTAAGGGGATACCACCGTTAGTAGTAAGATCGAAATACTTCATCCCGAATGGGAGACGATCTTCTTTGTTTTGGTAATCATAAAACCGTTCCCCACAGTCCTCTAAATAGTTATGCCCAATACTTGTATCGAACTCAAAACCCAAGGACTTTTGAATTATAGAAGGAATACCGGAACGGTCACCTTTCTCTTCACCTTTGATAATACGAACACTTTGAATCATGGAATTGAATAGGATTTGATTTTTGGCCCAAGCCTCTGTCTTGTCAACGAGCCATTCTAAATCGTAATCAGGGATTGTCTGGGTATGAATATCTTGAATATGTTCCAGCACGGCAATGGACAAATTCTTCTTGGTATCGTCACCTTTCCATTTTTGTTCTACCTCAAGTTTCAGGACTTCCCACGTAGGAAGTTTCTCATACTGAATATAATAATCCTTGATGATGAGATACAGTTCCTGATTCTCAATTTTGTCAAATGCTGTATGCGGTAGGTGAGGCAATACCCTTCTAGCGAACGCTGGATCAGCGACCACCGCATGAACGATTAAATTTTCCATCCCACTCCTAATTGTTTAAATGAACGCTATGTTCTCAGCAACCACACGAAGTTTGGACCTACCCAAGTATTCTAACAGAGCCATACTATCTTTGTTACCAACTTCTGTGCGGAAAGATAATAAAACTTCTCTCATCAATTCTTCCGGAACATAACGGAGGTCTACCAGCTTTTTGTTCCGCTCATAGTTCTCCTGAACTTCCTCTCCCTGTTCCTTCAACCACTCCGGGACGCCTTGAACCAACACCTTGTCAGACGCCTTGTCTCCGAACGGCTTTTTGCGGACTTCTTTAAAAAGCCAATTATGGCAATCATCCATAGACATCAACACATTCCCGATACCATCCCCATCCTTGGATTCCCCTTGGAGAATCTTCTTCTGAAGCTCAACTTCCGGATCGTTGTCCAATAGATACTCCCGTTTGATGGGATCATACTGGTACACCCCGGCGTAACGATGAAGCTGAATGAAATCTTTATCAGACCCCACGATAAGGATATTCTTTTCAATACCCCAGCGGATACAGATAGTAGCGATAACATCATCCGCCTCAGCTTGTGGAATTTCAATTATCCTCCACGGGAAGTTTTTTCGAATCTCCTGCTTGAACTCCTTGAAGAAGTTATTGACTAATTTCCACGGGATAGGACTCTCTTTCCTCTTGATAGCACGATACCCCTTGTAATGCGGGTATTCCTTTGCTCTCCAGTAACCGGACATAGAGTCACAGGCAAGAACTATCTTTTTCACGCCGTGATTTTTTCGGCCAGCTATAATGCTCATCAACATCTGATGTCGGAGCAGGGCGAAGTTCGTGTACCCATTATCCTCAAGGTCTGGCACGTTCTCGTGAACAATACGATGGAACAAATGAGATAAATCCCACACCCCAATGTCAAACGTTTTGGGCGGCGGTGCTTTCATCATGAGTGTGCTCCTTCCAATATATGGGCATAAGTGTCGTTTACTTTGTTTGAATCTAACATTACCCCCTCTTCAGCTATTTCCTTTAATAACTGAATATGTTCAGCCATATGTTCAATCTCCGCCATGAGCCCCCAATACAGGGTTAAATCGTGCGTATTCATCTCACGACCTTGTAGATATTTTTTCACTTCTTTAACTCTTTCTAAACATCTCATACCAATCCTCCAATGTTTAGTCATATTACCATAAGAACTAAATTTTGTTATAAGAAAGTTTTATATGTATTTTACTTGACACAGAAGGCAAAAATGGTTATATTATAGATGAAGAGAGATGAAAGGAGAAAAACAAAGATGAAAGATTGTTGGGTTGACCGTTTCGGAGAGTTCTTCTTTTGGAAGCCAGCAGGATTTATTTTTACCGCTTTCGAAAAACTTTTTACCCCTGCCCCGGCCAAAGGCTGGGCTGTCTAAAGGAGATAGTCATGCTGAAACTGGTTTTAACATTCCTTTCCTTTGCCACGAAACGGGCTGAAGTGAAGGCGGCACTTCTAGCGTCTGTGGCGTAATCTTTCCTCTGCCCCCAGTCCCGACCCGACCCACCCACACAAGTTCCCCTTTCCCACCCCCTAGCCGGAGACAAAATCTCCGGCTCCCTTCTATTCAAAAATGTCAGAAAATTTTATGTTGTTTTTCCTTGACATTGTTGCGAATAATAGTTATATTATAGATGGAGGTAGTCATGAAATTGAATATCGCACTATTGATAGCATTAGAAGAAAAGCGCAAAAGAGAAGAAGCCGCCTACGAATCCACACGGATTCCGGTCTATGCACCACCCCCGTTGCCGCCTGTACCGCCACCCGAAAAATCTAACTAATATAGTTGACATCTTCATCTAAAAAGGTTATATTATAGGTGGAGGTAGTATTCATGGGAACTGTTCTTCACATAGTTAAGAAAGACAAAACAGCGGCTCTCTGTGGAAGAAAGAAATTCAAAAGAGCTTACAAATGGGAAGACAGGAAGTTGGCCGTCTACAGTGAGTACGATGTATGCTTCAAATGCTTGAAGGAACTTGAGAAATGAAAGTCTTGGTAAAAGGTAACTACCACCCCTTCGGAGAGCCCCGTGAGTATGTAATGACCGAAACAGTCAGGGGCCGCCGAAAATGGTATCTTTACAAACACCCCGGCACTGGCACTGTTCGATGGTACACCTTGAGCGAAGATAACTTGGGGTCTTTCAATAAAGGCAAAATTGTCATCAGCTTTGTTACTTGGTTGACAGACGTAACAATAGAGGAACTGACATGATAGGCGTGATAACAAGACGACACGTGATTTTGGTTCTCAGAACGTTTGGTCCTCGGACTGCTCTGAGGTTACTGTTTTCCACGGAACCTGTATCGCTCATAGTGTTGGTGAGGTTGTGATGAAGCTGATCTTGTTCATAGATGGTAACGATAATGTTCTGGAAAGAAAAATAGTCTCTCCGGGCGGTGTCAAACGAACCATCACCAACTTCTGTAAGAGGTGGGATTGTGAACTGGATAAGTGGTTAAGAGAGAATATGGCCATCCTTCGGGATAACTTGGGTAGAATAGTTTTTGTTGAGGTTACAACGTACTCAAAGAGGTATCACGGATGAAGACTCTGATTAAAGGTGTTTCTTGGATATCGGCTCCCTACCGGAAACGTAGGAAGACGGTTCATGGCCGTTGGACAATAGGACACGCTTTTGACGCCACGGGGGAAACGTGGGGAGACTGGTCAAAAACTCCAAAAAAGACCCTGTGTGGCAAGCGGGTTCCAAACCCAGACACAGAACTTCTTGATTATCGTATTGGTGGTGGATACAGTGGTGAGTGTAGAGCCTGTGACAAAGCTTTCGATAAACTGGTTGTGGATGGTGTGATAGATGAAAGAGGTGATCTGATATGAAAAAGACCCTAGAAGTTTTGGACTTGGCCGGAATGAGGAATCGTCGTTGGGTAAGAAGTTACTCTTACGGTTCCGCTAAAATTATGCGGTCAAAAGGTGGTTGGGGAATAAACTACAATCCTAACACCACACGACCTTGGGCAGTCTTTCTGTCCAATAAGGTTCTTCGGAATGAGACCGGAAAGATTAGAACCTTTGGTTCCGCAGAGGCCGCCGCCAAAGCAATCGATAAACTATAAAGGAGATAGTCATGGCACTGGCACCCTTACCAAAAGGCGTAAAAGCATACAAGGAACTTACAGATGCTCCTAACTTGGAGCCGGGGACCACCGAGATATGGTTCGCTAAAACTGAGTTCTTTTTTAAGGCTCTCCGTGATCTGTCTGGTTTAAAAAGGCGGGGTCTACTTCCCACTCTTGAAACACTGGAAGAAACACACGCCAAGCTGGGTGAGGTTGATCTGACTTTGGAGAACGTCTTTATGAACATGCAGGGCCATATTTGGAGCCCATGGGGTGAAGCCAGATACATCATCAGGAGTGCTGGTACTAGTCACACATCCATGAGTGTTGGTGATGTAATTGTTGTAGATGGTGTAGCTCACATCGTAGATATTCTTGGCTTCATAGAACTGTAAGTATTTTCTTGACACACTCCATTAAAAAGGTTATATTATAGGTGGAGGTAGTAATGAGAAATGATATTCTAATAAAAACACTATTTGAGACGGGAGCGGTAGTTTCCTTCTCAGAGGCCAAGCGGCTGGTCGCCATGGGTGGTGGCCACAAGGCCGGAGAGGTTGTCCTAAAGGCGGAGAGGCTGATGATGATAGCTCACGCTGGGGTGCTTGACAAATCTGACGTTCCATACTGGAAACACCCCACCGCAGTGGCCAACTTGATGTTGGAATATGAGACAAATTTTGTGTCAGATGAGATGCTTGCGGTTGCTCTTCTTCATGATGTTGTTGAGGATACGGAGACCACTTTGGAGGATTTAGCGAAAATTTTCTCGGCGGATGTGGTTGATGGAGTGGACGGTGTGACACGAAGGCCCGGTGAAAGTTGGAACGATTACTTCAAACGGTTCTCAGTAGAGCCCATCGCAAAGGTGGTTAAGAAATATGATCTTATTCACAACATGGACCTGACTCGGATGAAGACGATAACGGTTGAGGATGTTAGAAGGACTGAGCGTTATGCACGGACTCTGAAAAAACTGATGAAGCTGGAGGAAGTGTGATGACAGAGAATCCTTTTGTTGTGGCGGCAAGAAAGCTGAAAAAAATAGAAGAGGCTGGCAAGGCTGTCATGAAGTTGAAGACAATCACCTACGAAGGTAGGGAGTGCAAGGCTGTCCGCTCTGACTTCTATGTCAAGCGTGGTGAGTATTCCCATGGCTGGATTAAAAGCTGGGAACTCCACGATGCTGAAACCGGAACGGTTGTGGTTTCCGGTAAGCCATGGATGGCCAGAGCCGCATATGATTTCGTAAAGCCCAAGTATGCAACCAAGAAAGAGCTTTACGTGTCCTGCAAGTTGATAGAGGATTTCTAGGAGGCGTCGTGGATAAAATATTCAAACCCCTAACAGCCCCAGTATTCAGGGTTGATTATTACGAATTGGATAAACTCATTAAGAAGGCTCTGGGCATCACGTATGAGATGGTTGCGGATGAAGAGCTTCGGAACGATATGCACGTTGTCTACCACATCCGAGAAGACTGGAAGCTCATGGAGCCGTGGGATTCGGACAGGATAGCTGAGGCAATGATGGCCGGAAGATTCAAAGGCAATTACAACCTGTCAAAAATTATGCTCTTCCTTCGGGATGAGGGTATCATCGAAAACGGCACCTACATCATTCACGTAAGTTGGTAAGGAGGTAAATCTAATGGACGTGATAAAAGCCCTGAAAGAAAGCTTGGTGCCAAGAGGAACGGCCCCACTTGTCAAGCTGGAGGTTGGTGGAGATATGGGGTACTACCCGTTGGACGAAATCACCGAAGCCATTGATTGTCTTGAAACGAAAATTACAGCGGCCGCACTGGGTGAGAAGCTGAACCCACTGGAACGAATAGCTGTTGAGATTCTGTTAAAGACCGCTAACATAGAAGGTTACTGAACGGAGACATTATGAAAGAATGGAAGAGAACAATCGGATCACCTCCCCGGCTGAGAAAGAAAACTGTGTTGGAGTGGGAAGTCCATATCCCCCTGATGATAGCTCACTGCGGTGGACGGTACGTCTGGGCAGATTATGATATTGGCAAACGTGGCCTGAAGTCTTTGAAGTTCTTGGAGAGAATAGGCTGGGTAAAGGTGGAAAAGAAGTCACGAAGTTTAACGGGCCTCCCGGTTTACAAATTCGGGAGACATGTTGGCTGGGGCGGCTCCAAATTCTGGTCAGAGTACATTGTGACAGTTGGTCCCAATTTCCCCAAGAGGTTGAAAGGAGACCCACTATGAGCCTTCCCACGAAAACCAGAGACAGTCTAGTCAAGGCTGTTAACAAGATGTTTCCTGAGCATGATAAAGGGTATCCGATAGCCTTTGATGTTGATGATGAAGTCAGGATCACCGGGGAGAGTTGGTGTTCTTACAAAGGCGAAGGTCCGATGTCGGTGGTTGATTATTACGAGGCACCCCGTGACTGGGATTTCGGCGTCCACCCAGCGCTTTCTGCCTATCTGGAGAAGCGGGGTTTTTATGTTGAGTGGGCAAACCCGGCCTACGTGGTTGTTTACGAAATCTAAGGGGGCAATCATGAAATTGACCACAGAGAATGTAACAGAAGTATTTAAGAAGTGTTTGTGGATTGATGAGGAAATAAAGGAATTTTCCCGTGATGAGTTATGGAAACGCTCTACCGTCATTGAAGGAATCGTCAAGACTGCGGGGTTTAGTCCAGAGAAAGTTGATGAGCAGAGGGAGAATATTATTGATCTCCTTAACCAACTTCCCATTGAGTTCCATAAGGAGAGTGGGGGTGGGTATACCTTCCTCAACGCCCCCTTTGATAAAGAAGGGAAGCTTTGGGGACAGCAGACCAACGCTGAGGACTTAATGATGTTGGGCATGGCCATCGATAAGGTAAGTTACTGTTTGCCGAGATCAACGTGGTCTGTCTTTCCGGGGTCAGTACCCTATTTCGTAATTGAATAAAAGGAGGCAAATCTTATGGCTATAACAGGTGATAGCAAAGAAGTTGTTGCTGATGTAGTTAAAACTGGAATGTGGGCTCTTAACATTATGGGTTCTATTCTCAGTGCTTCGGGAGTAGAGGCTGATATTCTGGAGATTAATGATGATGTCCCTATAGCTCCCGTCCGTCTGTGTACTGATATTCTGGAGATTGTTGTGGAGTGTCGGAAAGAACTCACCATCGCACTTTGTAATCTCGCAAAGGAGGTTCCGGTATGAGCAAAAGAGCCCAACGAAAATTGCGGCGGAAGATGGAGGTGGAGAGCATCAAGGACCGTATTCAGGATGCTGTTACAAAGTCTTTCAGAGATTCGATGAAATTATCTCTGGATGAAATGGATACAGTTGAGGCATGTGACGAGGCAATAGAAGCTCTTCACTCCGAAAAGGCCAGAGAAGCGGCTTACATCGCCGGGAATACGGTGGTGATAAACCTCTATAAAGAGTATGGCCCCACAGAAAAACATCTGGTTAAAGCGGCAGTGGCGGAACTTAATCGGGGAGTATGATTACTGGCAACGGGTCTGAATGATCCGCTATTAGGAAGGGGCTCTAATTCTGGAGCCCCTATTTATTTACCTCTCCCACCTGTAAGTATTACCCCCGGCTGGGACAAGAAGGCCATCATCAATAAGACCTTGCCATGCTTGGTCAAAAAGATTTTTAGTAGCGCCTTTGATAGTCTGGGATACTGTCTGCCATAGCATATTACCCTTGACAGACCTATTGGTCCCGGAAAGGTGATCACGAATAAAATTCTCTAATTCGCTCTTGATATTCATCTGAGCTTCGTTAACATTTTTAAATTTCATAATTACCTCAACTTATGGTAATAGTTTTTCCATTTTATCCAGACAGGGGATTGCTTCGGATTCGATTCAACAAACTGTTTCATCCCCGTGGTCTTTGTTGATGTGTCCCACCACTTCCGTGGGGGTTTACCGTTTTGACATTTGGTAAAGGTATCAAGGTCCACTTCAAAGTAAGGTCCACCGGCAAAAGTACCACCCGGCAAAGCTGGAACACGTTTAATCATCTCCGTAGTGTTCTTCTCCGTCTTCTTATTTGATGGGGTAATCTGGCCTACGGCTTGTGGCACATCAGCGGACAACGTAGACTCTTTTACATATTCCCTGAATCCTTTCATTTCGTATCCTTTTCTACGTTGTTTTGTTCTAATTCCACTACTGGGGTTCTACCATCCAACAATTTAGCAATGTCCCTATGACTTAAAGTCTGCGAATTATTAAATGATATAACAGTTCCAACGACACCCACAACGATGGCCGTTACTACAATAAACACCAATTTCTCGCCCCATCCCCGAAAACGAGTATTCTCCTTTATCTGGGGATTGACATCATTTTTAAATTTTTCAAGCGTATCTACTTTCTTGGCATTGTCTTCTGATCTAACTGATAAGATCGTAACCTTTTCCAACATCTCAGAATTGTATTTGTTTAATCTACGTATCTCTTCCCAGATAGCGTTCTGAAAATTTTGCAATGCCAATTCACGGGACTTCAAATCATCAGCAATATTATTAACACGCTCCTGTGTTGCGGCCAACGTAATAATTGCGTCCTCTATTTTTCCTAGACGCTCACCATATGCTCCCACTGTTGCGTTAACACCCGAAAGTTCCGTTTGTATAGCTATTAAGACATCCTGTTCTGGGGGCATCTTCTCTCCTTGTATTGAATGTGAAATGTAAACTTTTAAGTATTTATAATCGTTTCACTCCACGTGTCTTTATCTCATAACGGGAGACGTTAGAATTCAATGACTTCAATAGCAAGGAAACAAGATAAGGAGTTTAAAGCAACCCCAGAATTCTGTTTCATAACGCCCTTGATGTAAGCGCCTCCATTAATGGTCCCGTCTAAAGGTGGGGTTACAATGTGTTGTCCACACTCTTGTTGGCCACTATCATTATCCCCACTTCTCTGAGCCACGGAGAATCGTTTTTCAAGGCTAGGAGTTCCGTCATAATAATCAAGATGGAGCCATCTCCATGTTGATGGATTGGTAGTAGCCGGGATATTCCACAACACCCCAGCATAAGCCCGGAATTTTTTAACATTCGGAACATAAATGTAATTATCCGATGGAGAATTAAATACTACGATTCCTTCTTGAAAGAAAACAGACCCGCCGCCACCACCACCCGTAGGAATTTCAATTTCTGTGTCATTTGCTACCGATAGGGCGCTGTTATCTCCCCCGGCTCCAATTGATAAAGGCGCAACGAATTTCTTATTACTCCCTACCAATTGCCATACATTGCTTGATGAGTCCACAAACATAAACTCAAAAATATCTCCAGTTGCCACGGTAATATCATTTCCATATGGAAGAATAAGGCTAGAACTATTATGAGTAATTACATCTCCCCCGGCTCCAATAATTTCCAAGATAACAGTCATGCCCTTCTGAAAGAAGAAATGAGGACTTTGATAAAATCCCGCAAGAGTTGTGAAAGTTCCGTATTTGTAATATTTTTGTCCGGGTGTCAAGTCCATGTAATTTGCCGGGGTTCCTCCCAGACTTCCCGGACCACCGATAGCCATTGGCATATTAGTAGGTTCTGAATTGCTAATAAGCTCCCAATAATCTGCGGCTGTCTTTCTGAAAGTTAATATTTGTCCAGAGGCCGCTGATATACTGGTGTTTGGTGATGCTGGTCGATAAATGTTCCCAGTCGCAAAATTAAATCTGATCCTACCACTGGATATAAACATCATATCAAATTGTGTTCCTATCGGCGCTGTATCATTAATAAAAGTAGTTTTTACAAGAAACTGATTAAATCCACTTGTCTGTTGGACCCGAAGAAAACTTGCTGTTCCATCACTGATAGAACTAATGTCCATGTTAACTGATAAATCATCTACCCCGACAGTAACCACCCCGGACACAATCATTTTTGGAAATTGGGCTGGAACGAGCTTACTTGTGGCCGGATCAAGGTCCGCCTTCCAATCCACAAGGTCATTGATTTTTGTTCGTTGGATTTCTATTGTATCTGTTGCCTGTACGTAAATAGGTTCTGGCATTACTCTATAATCTCCATCCAGAATTCTTTAATTTGATTTTTGGGCGGGTCTCCGTCTGGTTCTCCACCAAAATAAGAATCTAAAGAATACGTATCACCCTCTGATACCGGAATTGTTGGTGTTGTCATTAAAAGATTGTGATCAGGGTCCACCTGTCCATCACCAAAAGTCGCTTCTGACAAAATCACGTTTTGAGTAGAATTAAACTCTTGTATTGCTATCCATATTGGGTAATCAGAATCTTCTCCATCAAGTGTTTGGTTCCAGTCATTATCTACTGAAACGGGTCCATTAATATTGTCTCTGATAGATCGTAATGTTGAAATATTTGGGTGTTGATTACCCAGAAAAAATCCATTTGCGGTTCCACTCTCAGTTGGAAATATTGCGCCAAGTTCTTCGGCATTTGCCGCTACTAATCTTACATAATTCCCAACACCCGGATCATTTTCAAAATCAAACAAGTAACTTGCATATTCCCCTTCATCTATAGCTCCAACAATCGGCGCATTAAAACTAAAAATTCCCGGAACAATATCGGCGTTTGCAATCGTTATAGTATCATTAGCTGTAACGATTGGATTATAATATGATCCTAATTTGGTTTCATCATATCCATAAATTTTCAAATCACCAGCCGCCGCCAAATTACCCACCACGGAATCAATTTTGAAATGAAGATATGTTACTGGGCCTACAGAAAAAATAGTTTGATTAAGCCATGTCACAGCACGAGACAAGTAATTCCCAGACGGATTCCCAACAATTACTGTTTCTCCTAAAGTCCCAACATTTTCTGGTGTAAATTTGGCATAATTTTTAAGCAACCTGAATCCATAAACGTGTGGCTCAAGTTGTGTTGTACTGGGAGCATAAACCAATACCCCAAATCTAGCTTTAGTCACCCCGTCAGGGATTTTTATTTGTGTTGGTCCTGCAATATATGATGATTCGTAATTATATTTTATAGTTGCATTTCCAGCAAAGAAAGGTTCATAAGTAGCATCAGATACGGTTCGCAAATCACCATCTTGTATTACAACAGATTTTGTTGGTGGGAGTTGTGTTGATGATTTTCCCAACAAAACAAAAGTATCGGTTGATTCATTAATCTGAAGGAATGAAGCAACATCACCCGGCTGAAGAATAAAATCCCGACCTTCTGGAAGTTGTAAAGTTGATGAGTTTATAACTGTTAATGATTTAGACGCCTCATCCAACACAATAAAGTGAACAGTTCCACGGTTGGTGTATGCTTCCCCGCCAGTTGTTGGGTTACCAAACCCAGTAAACGTTTTATCATCCGCTGTAATGGTTACATGATGGATATTATAATCATATGATATGATGATGTTCCACGGTGATCCGGCATCACCAACGGAATATGTACTAGACCCCTGTGCGAATTTCTCTGGAATGTTCGTTCCTATAAAATGGAACTGGGATACTCCGGGGCTTATATAAATTTCCACAAAGACTAACTCAAGACCGGGAACGATATTTATTATAGCGGCCCCACTTCCTTCTGATCCGTAATTTGCTGGCATGACAAGGTTGCCGAATCTAGGGGTAATAAATCCAGTTGTCTCAAATCGGACAACAATTAACCGTGCATCTGTTTCTCCAGTAGACTTTTGTTCAATATCATAAATAAAATTTCCTGCAATAGCTGTAACGATAAGGAGGTTACCGTCATCATTATATTCTAATGTAGTACCATTCATAGCTACGCCAGTAGCTTCTACCAGACGTTGCTGACTCCAACCTTGAGCAACTTTCAGTCTTCCACCTATAGCAGTGAGTTGTCCCTTCTCATCAACCTGTTGATTGATTTTAGTACGTTGAATTTCAAAATTGTCGCCGTCTAATATTTTATCCGTCATAACCTAAAACCTCACAAGCAAGATGAGTAACAAAAACATTTCCTGTTTCATCAAATTCTTTAAATCCCCACCTGATTTCATTATCCGATGTCACTAAGAAAGGGGGGGATTCAATACTAAAAGGAGCCGAAGAGTATACATATTTACTTTGAGACACGTTTGCTTCAAAGAATGGTGAACCACCATTATTACTTAAACGAATTACATGGTCGGCTTGTACCATCGAAATTGTTCCGTTAATCCACATCTTGGCATAGTATCCCACAGGAAGAATGAATCCAAATGTAGACGCTTTGATTATGGGAGGGTCTATATACACGACCGACCCACCAACCGAATCCGGATATACCCACGCATTATTAGAAGACATGGAAATTGGTCCGGCAAAACCAGTATACAATGCTTTGGGGTTACCACCGGAAACAGACCGTGACATCCCGATACATTTCCATATACTGACAGAATCATCAAAAATATATTCTAACACATCTCCGGTTTTGGTTAATATGTCAGCCCCTCCAGATTGCCAAAATCCATCGGAGGTATGTTGTAAAGTAATATTCGGTGATTGTATATGGAGAGCTATTCGTTGACCATCAGTTGTTGTGCCTGTTATATCTAAAATAGTATATGCCATTCCATCTGTGGTTGATACTGTTACATATGTTTTATCATATCCAGTATCAATCCAACTAATAGTCCTGACTCCACCCCCAGCCGATAACACAAATTCAAAACTTTTGACTCGGTGTATGTAATTGTTAGGTGCGGCCATACCACCAATTGGTTGAAGCACCCACTTGGTAGAATTCCACACAAACTTATAAACATGGTAAAGACCATCAGCAGTAGAACGAATCAACTCTGGATATCCTGATAGAGTTAAAATATTTGCGGATGGACCTTCAGGGGTAATATATTTGACTCCGGGTACTTTAGCTTCTGGATCATTATCAAGTTGGAGATAAAGAATCTGACCCGTTTCGGGAACTATTATTTGGTCGGCGTCATTATATACTTCAATTTCATTAATCCGTGTAGTTGAAATCCAATCTGCGGCTGGTACTTTGACTATTTGATCCCCAAGGTCTCCAATATAAACCTTGACAATCAAATACGTTCCTGTATCCGTCCCCGTTCCTTTCTGGGGTTGAAGCGCTCTGGTCAGGGGTGGATTATCAGGAGCCTGAGCGATAATCAGACGGCCACCGTTAGCGATGGTATCATCAAGATCGGCTTTATAATCAACCATCTCATTAATAAGGTTCCTCTGAGCCCGAAATGTGGCCCGTGCGGTGATTTTATCAGCCATTGGTGGTCTGACCCCTCAATTTCTGTTTGTGTTCCTCTGAGAGACCCATATCGTTCATAATAAGCTCCAGAATCTTCTCCATGCGGTCTACTCTATCAGCGATACGTTTCTCTTCCAACTCCCGTGGTCCGGGAGTGAAGATAATCATACTGCTATTACTATCTCTTCGTTCCTTCATTACGGTTGGGCGGCTTGTAGAATCCACCGGAGGTTTTGAAGTTTCGGGGAACTTTGTCCGTTGATATCCGCAAGGAAAGCTATCTTTCCTCTAAAAGTGGTAGCGTTCTTTCCGGCCAGTCCGGTGGTATTGAACTGGAAGGTATATCGTTTCCACCCCTCCAAGATATCTTCCATAGTCACATCCCCACTGGCTCCGCCTGAGAAATCATTTCCAACCCACGCTTCAATTTCCGTAGTAGGATCAACATAAGCGAAACATGGCCGGACATCATCATTTGTTGGATTCGGAAGATACACATCCACAATACATTTCACGCTCAAATAGTTGTCGGCTCCAGCGGCTCCAATATTTTCCGTGAGTCGGGTAACCAATCCAAGGGATGTCTCAGCGGTTCCAGCATCCGTGGGTAATGTCAACGGAGCGGCGGCGGCGGTCTGGGCGATGTACTTGGATGTGATAAAGCTATGGTTTTTGGACATGAGTGGCGTATGGCTTCCGTCCAGAGAAATCATTGTAACCAGCACCCGGACCTCACGTGCCATTTCATTCAAATCAAGTTCTTGATTCGGCTCAAAATTCTCCCACTCTGTCCAGACTCCATCAGAGTCCCGATGATATTTGAATTGAAACTGAAGATCAGTCCCGTCCGGCACAAAGATTTCTGAAGCGAATAGGAAGCGTGAGCATGTATCAATACGAGCGAATTCCAACGTTCCCGTGTTTGCCCCGGAGCCCACAAATTCATCTGCCACGTAAATCTTCATGGTAATATCACGATCTTGGAAAGCTGTCCATGTAACGTTGTTCGAAGAAGCGAACAGTGTTCCGGCCAGATACGGGTTAAGCTCCACAGTCTTCTGGGTGTTGAGGTCCAGTGACCCAAGCTCAGCAATAGCGGCTGTATAGTCCGTGCTGTCACTCAGGAGAGTAATACAGAACGGGGTCTTGGCTGGAATATAAACGGGTTCCGGAAACTCAATCTCAACAGGATTTAGAATATACTGATTTGACCCTTGGTCATAATAACTCCAATCGATTAGAGTGTGAGGCAAAGTCTTCTCTGCCCAGATTTCATCTCCGGGCAATCCAGCAATCATGTTCCCAATGGATACATGGACCGGGAAGGCTGAGGTAACTGCGCTATCCAAATTTAAGTTCCCTGTATTGAACAGGTAAACCGTGGCCTTAGTCAGTGTGACAGGCTCATCAAAGATAAAACCTTGTGCCAGTGGGTCATCTCCACCGTCCCTGTCAGATCGTACCCGATTAACAAAAACCGTGCGCATACGTCTGGCAATAGTGATACGTTCCTTGCCACGAGAATCGTATGATTGATTTCTCTCAGCGAAGAAATTAGCGTTCCCGGCGGCCGCATCACCTGAATCAGCGTATGCCCGGAAAACAATCTTTTTACGTCCTTGATTCACCCCAGTTGGAATAAATATATATTCTTGTAAAGTTCCATTAGCCGGAACTGTTTGATGGTAAACCCCCGAACTACGGGAGATCATTTCCATTGGTTTATCATCAATGTATGCCCGAACAAAGAATTGTGTCTGGGTTACAAGATCAGGCATGTATATCCAGTTCAAAATATTCATCTGGAGACGGAGTGGACGACAGAAAGGAAGAACCCGTTCCCATCTTTTCAGAATACGGATTCGTTCAATGGGTGATCGCTGTGCGTTTCTTTGTTGTATCCAGCCTTGGCCATTACGCCACGTCCACGAAAAGTTACTGTTCTGGACCCATACCGTAGTTTCACGTGTGATAGTAGACCTCCACCGCACAATATTGGATATCCAATGATCTTTGTTTGGTCTTGTCCAAACACGTCCGGCTGATTTTTTATACTGAACATAACCGTTCAAAAGTTGAAGCCCAGTAATGTTGGTTACTTCAACACGAGTAACATCATTAACCGGAAGCCTGTCCAGATACCAGAATTCTGATTCTGTTTCAGTGACTACACCTGTCAGGGTTGGATTGGATTCGAAGATGTCATCATCATCAACCGAGATTCCCCTGTTGATAGGAAGACTGGCCGTATTCTCATCAAGGTCCAGAGCGAAGTGAGTATCAGACCTCCCTAAATTAACCCGGTCAAAGTTGTCAAAGTTATCAACCAGAATTCCTCGGAGCGCTGATGAGAAATTTTCATCTTTAGTCTGAGTCTCCAGCGCAAGAGTGGCAATATCTTCTTCAAGGTCATCTACCCGACCTTTTATAACATTTATTTCTTGCATAGTCAGGCGCTTGGTTGCAATTTGTTCAGTGTCAGTTAAAACCTCCCGGACCCCCGCTACCTCAATATTGGGCCATTGTTTTACCAACCCCATAAGTTGCATAGTCGTATCATTAATATTCGGGAAGTTCGTAACAGAAGCTTTGATAGGAATGCCCTGAATCACAGCCAGAATTCCATCTGAGTTAAGGTAAATTCCATCAGTTCTTCCAAGAACGTAATTATAGGAAAGACGAATATTCCCATCAACAAGGAACCCACGATTAACCGAAGAGATAAAGTCTGAATAATCAATCCTGTCGATTGAAATAGCTCCCCAGTAAATCCCGTCAACGTCCGTGTATGTTGTGGCCGTATTACTTCCCAGCCACATAAACGTAGCGCCTGTCAAGTCTGCGGTTCCAGCGGCTCCGGGTGTTAAGTCTCCATCAGAGTGTACATTAACCAGATACCAACCAGCCTGTCCCAGCGCCCCAACCTTGATGACATAAAAGTCATAGGTTCCGTCATTATACACCGTATCTTCAACTAATACATCTGTTGGAGTTTTGATGACCACTAATCTAGTTTTGTAATACGGTTTGTCAACTGGGTCAGCGATATCAAAATCATAATGATACCTATCAGGAAAGTTTACATCCTGAGCAAAGTCATAAACCGTGCGTTCGATACCATCCACCCGCTCAAAGTAATACATGATATAGAATGTCTGAGACGCCGCAAGTCCGGTGATTTGGTCACCGCCAGAATCCCATGTATAGGATGATACCCACGCCCCGGTGTTATCATAAATTCCGAGGATGTCTACCACTTCTCTATCGGCCCCAAAATCCATATCAATGATACCAGAAACATTTGAAGTGGTCTCATGAAGAAAGTGGATTAATTGAGGTTGGAATACTGCGATATCCGCCGGGGTAGCCCCCTGATAAATAAAATCATCCTCCACCTGTACCATGTGAGCAAAATCGCCTGTTATGGTATAGGGGGTAATGATAAGAGGGATGTTCCAAAGTGAAGTTTCGGTGGATACAGTAACACGTTCGATAGCAACGTCAGTTGCGGCATCAATTCTGTAACCGTTGACATAAGCAACTCCAGCACGAAGTCCGATGGTAATATCGTTGATAATTCCATCTGATTCGGGATCGTTTTCATCAATATATACCTCCATACCATCCACAACATAGTTCCCGGATTCATCAAAAGTCCTTTGAGCCATATCCCGTCCAATGTCAGAATAAGACGATGTTTCCGGCTCTGTTACCTCAATATTGTTCACCTTTTTGAATGTGATGTACCCTTCAGTATCATCAAGATCAACGAAGGCTTTAATCAGAGTATCATCAGAATCGTATAGGTTATCGCTGGAAGCTCTCCTTGCCATTTGAACAACAGCCAAAAGTCTATCAGCGCCTTCGGCTCCAACGTTCGTAAACCCGGAAGCATTGTCACCAAGATCATTATCCGGACCATACTCCGCTGGGTTGTCAGCAGACGAACCTTCCACACCAATACTGTACATCTTGATATAAAATCCGACCTCTGTATCTGTTGGGTCCACTGTGACCGGTAACAGGTTGGATATTTGAAGAAGATAATTATTCCAGAAGATAAACCCATCATTGATGTAGAATTTATCATCTTGGGCGATGTACCAGTCACAACCTTTAATAACAGCGTTCCGTTTCCAGATGGCGCTGAAGCCTTTAGCCACTTGATCCTGTACATAAGAAATGATGTTATTCAACTCTCGTGTCTGGACCGGAACTCCCGGCTTGAACAGAACCCTAATATAACCCTTGGATAATTGGGTTTCTGCATCGTCAAAATATTGAACAAGAATAGAATCAGACATTTCTTACTCCTAGAATTCGATGATTGCGGAAATGATTTCGCTCTGGTCAGCCACCCGTGTGACCGGAGTTCTGTTGTCCAAATACACCAACTTTCCGGATTCATCAAACCCCGTTTCCAGATACCAGTTGTTCTGACCATGGCTGGTTGGTCCGGGGTCTGAGTATTCAGAATCTGTTGCAAGACCACCTCCAGATTCAGTCGGGTCTTGTAGAATCCCTACTTGGCGGAAGCTCAATCCTATTGGAAAGGTAATGCCGAACGTGGCAGTCATGTAAACGAAATTGGCCTCATCAGCGTATATTCTTGACCGCTGATACTTAATGGGGTATGGTGTAACCCCCACTGAAGATTCAATGACACTGGCGGCTGTAGTCCAGTCACCTGTCAGGGGGACTACCGTTAGGAAGAAATACCGGGTGGTATCATCCGCCCCGACGATTTCATATTGCTCTTTCCAAATAACCCGCCCAGTAATGCCGGAATCAACAGAATCTTCAATTGTATCACCTATTGCTATTTCCGTCAAGTCGTTGGTCAAGGCTGGGTTTGATGGACCAAACACAAGGTGCAGATGATTATAATTAATATCCTTCCAATACGTTGTCCGGAATAATGTCCGTGTCACTGGGTCCAGAACCAAAGGCTGAGCCTCCAGAGATGTGCCACCCGTGATGGTATCCCCAAGAAGGAACGTTCCAGAGATCGGTAGTACAACCAATTCATTGGTCTTTCCAATCATAGACCCACCAGAAAGTCTCCATTTGACAGTCCCGGACGCTCCTCCCGTTCCGGTGACCGTTTCAGCATCATCGTATGCGGATGCATCAGGAACAGTCAACCACACATACGAATCCACTTCCCCAGTGTCATATGCTGTCGGATCATCGACCAAATATTTGACATTTGCCGCAACAATTTTTTTCATAGCAAATGTCTGATGAAGAATCCCCACTCTTCATCCCGACCACCATCCGGAACATCGGGGGTTGGCTCTCCACCCCATGCAAGCACACGGGACAAGGCCATATAGACACTGTGGTTGGCGACATCTTTGATGGTATCTTCTACAAAAACTTCCGCCTTTTCCACCCTTGCGGTGTTTTCAATGATAGCAGACATGTTAATCTCCTTATTAAGTCTTTGGTTTTAAGTATTTATTATCCCACGCCCACATTTTTAGAAGTACGTATTAAATTACCTTTCGATAAAGTAAAATAAGAGTCTCTAATAATGGTCATCACCTGTAGATATTGAATATCACTCCAGATGTGGTTTATAGACTCGATCAAATATTTCCCAGTAAGTTTCTGGTTTTCCATTTCTGAACTATCTTGAGAATCTATATAAAAATCAACCACCTGTCCGGCTGATAATTTCGACGTACCTTGCATACTAATTTTCAAACGACTCTGTTTAATCATGCTCTTCTTCATCCGGTCCCGGCCAGCAACGTGGAACCATTTATCATCCCCGCCTTGCCTGAGCATAACCGCTTGAGTATTTATCCTCTCCGGGGAGAGCGGGGCCACCGCTCCCAGTGTCACCGTTCGTTCGAAGAACTCATCAAATGATATTTTCTCCGTGACAATCGCTTTAGTAAACTTGTTCCAGCCCACCATAGTAAACCCAATGGTTCGTTCTCTAATAGCTCTCAGTATGTCAAAATCTATAAGACGTTCCCAACGCTGAACGTTCCCTTCGTATAGGGGGTTTTGAGCATTGGGAACCAATCGCATAGTTGGTTTCTGTTGAAATAATGATGATAGGGATTGAAATTTATACCCTTCTTCTGTATTCTGGAAAAATACATACCCTCCATCATCATGACTGATTGAAGATGCTGAGAATGATAAATCCATGATAGCCTGATGAGGGGTCACGTATGACATGATGTAATTGGTGTCATACTTTGTCTCTTCTACATGAGACATAGTTACACCTATCATCTTCTCAGCAATATGTTGTACTATTTTTGATACAGATTGTTCTTTGAAACTTCGGCTGTACTCTTTGTTAATTGAGTTAACAAATTGCTCATCAGCCACAAACAGCTTAAACGTTCTCTGGTAATTCTGTCTATCAGACCCTATGGTCTCTTCTCTCCCAGCAAATACCCGGAGACGTAAATCATTAATCGGGTCTGGATTATCTTCTCTTCCCCGGCTCTGGAACCTTAAAATAATAATCTCATCCCCGGTAATAGGAAGCAATTCCTCAATACCCTTACGGTGGGTGATGATTATCCGACCAGTAATAAACGGGGCTGTAATAGATTCAAATATTTCGAAAGCAAGAACTTCTTCTGGAGTCAAGAAAATTTCCTTATCGTCCTTGAGAATCTTGAACTCTTCGATGATTATATTAGTTGATTCGAATGACATTATATAGTGATACCTAAGTCTTTCTTAATAGATGCAATAATCTCATACACAAACTCAGCACGGGGAACTTTAATAGTCCTCTTTAATTCATTCTCTTCCCTTATAGCCGCTTCAACTTCTACTGGGTCAGCAGTGGGATTTTCTGCTATTACAAGGGTAAGGGTATCTTTAAGCTCTTCCTCTGTCATAGGAAAACCAAAAAACGGATCATTAATATCATTAAACAAAAGAATCAACCACCACCACTTAGCATTTCCGAAAAACTGATATGCAAGGATGTCGGACCTATCTCCATCCTGTACCGTGTACTCATAATAAAATGTCACGTCTTGAACGTAACGCCTGTTCACTTGATATTTATTAAAGAGATTTTTGTAAGTAACCCCATCAATTTCTATATCTGGGAATAGCTGAAAATAATCAATAGCCATAATTTCTCCTTAATACAGGGCTGAACTTTCCAGCTTATCCGTGGTAAAAATTCGAGTCTCTCTCCAAGTTGAATCAATACTAATTTTTATAGGAGTTCCATCCCGATAGAAATTAAAAGAATCTCCCTCATTGTAAGTGATAGTCAAGGCAGTGTTAACACATTGCAGAATTTCAAAAATTTTAACCTTGCCCCCAGATGGAGATTGATATTCAATTTGGATATCCCAAGTTGCGGGATATGATAAAAAGGATAGATTAATATTTTCGTTACGAATTATTGGAGTAGGTTCTTTCCCTCCCTCTACTTCCTCTCCACCGGGACCGGGAAATCTCTGAACACCATCTTTAACCACTCTTTTAAGATGAGTAACAGAATCCGCTAACGCCGCTATAGTTTTAACAATTTTGGTGCCTTCCGCTAAAGATGGTGAACAATAATATTTCAGTGCCTTAATTATTTTCCGAATTTCAAGAGCTTCTTCTTGAGATTCTGGTAAAAGAGTCCATTGGAATTGAAATTCTCTGGGTTGTGATCCCTTATATAATTGAACAATATCAGCGTTGACATTAGATATCCCGGAGTTTACTTGAGCCCTACGTCCAAACATACCCAGAGCGTCTGATAACTTTACACCAACCTGAGCCACAATCAATTCAGCTATACTGTTGGTGTTTAGTGCTGACTCCCACTCGTTGTTAATGGTTTCACTGAGAGCCGGGGGAATTGGTAAATGTATAGCTCCTTTGGACGTGGTTTGTATTTTAGAATCATTCAACTTTTCTTTGTTAAATTCCACGTGTCGAACTGTAGGGATTAATGTAAGAGTAGACCCATGTTCATAAACATTTTTAGGGTATTCCAGACTACCAAAATTATCCGGGGAAGCTGATTTTGGGGCTGATTGGGATTTATCTATCTGTGGCATTTGTTACTCCTTACGGTCCAAGAGATGACCACATTTCGTCTTGACTATTAAATCCCTGCGTCATGAATGTGGGAGCAGATGCGTTTTGTTGAAGCACATTAATAGGTGGTGTACTCACTGGAGCAAAAAGTCCCGGCCCCGCCAGCATTTCTGTCTGTGCCCCGGTTGCTTGGGCTCCCCGTGCAATCTTTATAGCCTGAGCTTCTTCAGCCATAACCCCACGGGCCGCCGTAACATCAGCTTTCATAGCGGAAGCAAAATCTTTGATACTCGCACCAATACCCGGAACAAAATCCAGTTTTTCCCCTACCCACAACAGTACGCTGGCCAGAGCATCCTTGATGGTGATGAAAAATTGTTTAACCGGTTCCATGATGTAATCGTGCCACACCGTTTTCATGAAATCTTTCATGGTCTTTAGGAGTTCTCCGTCTGTAATGAATGACCAAAACTCTTTGATAGTATCAAGAACGTTATTCCACCCAGCTATAAACTTTTGTCTGGTATTTTCAATAAGCTTGGCAACAGTTTCACCATCCAACAAACCAAAAGTGAGTCCTGAAATAATACCACCAATAGCCGCTTCCATCTTCTGAATAAGTCCAGCCCCTTCACCAAAAATTCCCTCAGCCGCCATAAATCCTGAGATAGCGTCCCATGCTGTCATAAGAATAGTAATAGGTAAAAATATCTTTCCAAGGAATTTTCCAAGGCCGCCACCCAATTTCAACATCCGGGCAACTACCGGGTTCTTGGCGATAAGACCCCCAACCCTTGATAGAAGTTTCCATATATCATCGAAGTATCGGGTAACTGGTTTGAACACTTTCAATATCATCTGTCCAAATTTGGATTCCTTAATAAAGACAAGTATCTTAGCGAAGGGTTTTAGTACCCAACCAAAAAGTATTTTTAGATTTTTCTTTACCTCAATTACAAACTCTGAAGCCATAGCAAGCGCAAATGCTCCAGCCGCCAATAGAAGAATAGTGATGGGACCGAACATTCCACCCAATATACCCCCCAGAGCTTCTAGGAGAGGATTTTTCTTCTTACCCGGCTCTTCACCCCCGGCACCTGATATAGCGGCTTCTAAGGAATCTGAAGAAGCCTGAACAGCTTCCTTGATTGCTTCCTGTGTATCTTGAAAGTCATCTACGAAAAATCTACGCATCATTCGCATTTCTTCCCAGATACGGGTAAAGACAGGCGTTTGTTTCTTACGTTCAACGTGGGCCTTCTTGACTTCTTCTACCGTTTCTTTGGTAGCCATGGCTGTCTGTTGATCCGCCTCGTTCCCCTCATCTTTCTCAGCACCCAAACCCAACACAGCTTTAACGGACTCTGCCAATGGCCCGGTGAACAAATTGGCAAGAGATTTAATTTTAGCGGCCGCAAAATCATGGACCAAACCCAGTTCTTCTTTAGAAGTTTCCGCCACAACACCAAAAGAATTTCTCACAGCATTGCTCATATCACCCACAGACTGTTTGATAGCATTGCTCATCTCTTCAGCAACAGGCTTAAAGGCGGCCACGGCTTCTTTTGCCATATTCGCTCTGGCGGTGTCATCTGCTCTTGCCATTATTTTTTAGCTCCTTCTTCTAATGCCTTCTGGCGTTCCTTTTCAGACTTAATATAGAGGTTCAGATAAATCTCTCGTTCAAATGGATACATCTCCATGATATCACCAAGCTGAAGTCCTGCCCAGAATTGGAGAGTGTGTATGATTTCATACAGCGCCTTTAATGTAATATCACCACTAAAGGCTAGGAGAGAAAAAAAGCGGCCGCTTCCTCCAGCGCAAGGTCTCTTTCCTTGGCTTCACAGTGTCCACACTTCACTATCTTATTTACAATAATACGTGGAGACTTCTGACCATACTCTTTAGTATACTTCTCAAAAAGCTTCGGTGGAAGATTCTCTACCCACTCTTGAATTTCATCCGGGGTAAACTCATCACTGACAGTTTCCCCCTCCACGATGTTCTTGATGGAGTAAGCAAGCACTTTGTAATTACGTTCTATCTCTGAAATCCCTTTGAGTTTGCTGACCAAACCATTGGTCGGCCATTTCAAATTAACGGTCCAATCATCCAATTGGATAGGGTCAGGGTCCGCTATCCTGAATTCCAATTCTTCGTTCGTGTCCAGCGTGTCTCGATTGATCCCCTGACACTCTTCGCATTTCCATGCGAAAGCTATAATATCCCCTTTACCTTTTTGACGAATACGAATAAGAAGATAGTTCGTATCCACGGGAGTCATCTCATTATCCACATCCACGTCCTGAACACAATTACGGACAATACTTTCTACAGCACTCATGATCTTATCTTCTTCTTCCGTCTCCACGGCTAGAAGGAATTCTTTTTCCTCCTTCGTAGTATACGGGCGATACCTGACAATTTTATCAGGATTTGATAATAAACTCTCTTCAAAAAAATTCACATCATGTTTTGGTAAAGACATGATTAACCCTCCTTTTTATTCGCTTCAACAATTTTAACCCATAGATCATCCACTATACTCCCAGTACAAACAATAATAAACATACAACAGACCAAAACGACTAAAGCAGTAATCGCTTCATTAAAACTAAGTTCAATAAAATTTTCTCCCGAAGTAAGATACCCCCACATATTCCCGAAGCCCATAAACCCAAAGAGGCAAAACGTACCTATACCAAATCCATGAGCAAGCGTAGCACCCACATACTTGGCGATTAATATTCTAGGTATCTTGGTTAAATCAATTTTAGAAAACATAACTCACTACTCCTTGTTTTTTAAGTATTTATAAACAAAACCCCCCAATTTCGGGAGGTATGTTTTACTTTTTAAGGAGAGCGGTTAATGATGAGGGGGGTGGAATGGCAGTCCGGAGAAGTGCTGATAATCCTCCGGGTGTTACCATACCGTGCTCTTTATAGACATAACGGTCATAATCGAAAGTTGTTTGGAAGGACGCAAATTCATTCTCACTAGCATGGGCCAATGGAAGATCACCCAAAACTGAAGGAAAGCATCCCTCAAAAATGATCTCTACCGCTGGTTGTTGATAATCATTATAAATAACAATCCGCATTGTAGATTTATATTCATTCGGGAACAGTCGGTAAGGATTAGAATCATTCTGATCAATAGCGAACATCCACCAATACATAAAACGACGGAGAGCCCCATCCCTATCATGGAAGAAATCCACATTCAGGGTATCATAACTCTTCATCATAGCAACCGTGCGGATACGGCTATTAATCCTTTGCTTTTCTGTCTCTAAATTAATGGATGGAACAGACACACCTTTACAGTAGACCCCCTGTACCAAATGCATGGCAGAGGACTGTAAAGCCTTCCATCTCAGTTCATCCATATGACGTTTCATTAGATATTCGAAATTTGTGGACCCCATTTTTAACACGCTTGGGGACACGTCAATATGAAATGAAAAATGATGTGCCCGTGTCAGCCCAAATCGGGCTAGGTCCACGGGCACAAGAACTGAGAATCGGGCCAATTCTAAGAGATTAAACGCCATATGGCCTCACCTCTTAGTCTAGCGGGAAGAAGTAATCATATGCGTAAGTCACGTTGAACTCTTCGATAGTGCTTTCCGCTGAAGTATCATAAGCGACTTCGCTGATATCTGTCGGCCAGAGGCCATTCAGTTGAACACTATAAAGAACTTCTCCAGCCTCATCCAGTTGATGGACTTCGGCTCCACCTTTGTAAAGCTGTGGCTCTGAAGCAACGTTGGTTACGGGATCACGAACAAGGTGCATCCATGAAAGCATCGTCTTATATGCACCGAACTTCTTGTCAAGCCAGAACCCACATGGCCACTCCGCAAAAGTGGGGTCTCCGGATAGACGAATTTTCATCCCCCTATGGTAAACCGCATCAATGGGAGCAATGTTCATATTCGGGATAGACGCAGACTTCACCATAAAGCTCAGTGTTTCACCCGTGGCCGCATCACCCGGAACTGATAGCCCCGGAGGAAGCTGGAAAATGACTTCGAAGAGGTTCTGACGTGCCCCCGGCCCAAACTGGGCCTTGAACCTTTCAATTGAGTTTTTACTTGCCATTATCTTTCTCCTTTAATTAACGGCCTACAATTTCATCGAAGCTGGCACCACTTCTGGTAACCGCAACGTTAAGCAGAATTGATTCCGCCGCCTGTGTGGGCTTCAGAAGAAGGTCTACACGAACTTGCTGGTTGTCGATAACTTCTTGAGTGTTGTTTGTGGTATCACATACCACACGGAAAGCTTCTCCACCCTCTGGGTCATTGACCCCTCTACGACCTTCAATATCGTTCATAAAGGAGATAACAAGAGCAGAAATCTGACTTCTCAAGAAACTATCATTCGGTTTGAACAAGAACGCTGGAAGTGATTTGGATAGGGCTTTCTCAATGTAGATAAGAAGCATACGCACGTTCATCCTGTTCAGCGCTGAAGCTGTACCAGTCAAGATTCTCTGACTGAAGATAACCGTTCCTTGTCCAGCAAATGTTGTGATGGCGTTCAGCCTTGCAACAGCCAGTTGATCCCTGTATGCTTGTGCTGGATTCCATGCCAGTTTGTTAACGTTTTTAATTTGAGCATCGAAGGCTCCAACTGCGAACCACGGCTCTTTCTCAACAGCACTCTGTGCCCAGAGGCCAGCAATGTCCCCGCCCAACGGAATCCAACGATATTCCTGATTCCACTTATCGTACTGATTCTTCCAGTTGGTCAGAGGGAAGGCATACTTGCTGTCAAGATCATCATAAGTAGTTTTCAGAGCAGTGAGTCTGGCGCTGTCTATTAGCGCTGTTCCAACAACATCCGATTTCGGACAGTCAAGGAAGGCTACGGACAACTTACCAATTTCAACTACACTTTGAGTGATGTAATCATGCATCGTATCTGATGTATGGGGACCGGCGATAGTAAAGGTTACATCGATTTGCTCTGTATTAGCAAATAAATCGTACCCCTTCATATAATCACCATCAGCGATGCCAGCAACCCCATCATCTCCGCCAGCCATTGCAACAGATTGTACCAACACGTCTTCTACAAAATCGACATTGGCATTCTTGTATCCGGTGAGGTATCTGGAATTATTGCGAAGATAGGCGTCAATGTAATTTACATCTCCCCTGTCATTGGTATTCTGTGGGGTCAACGACACAACCAATTTTTCAACAATGTCATCAGTTGATGTTAAAACGAGTACAGCGTATTCGTTTTTAGCCGCTGATGGTATCTCTTCTAAAACATCCGCAAATGTCTGGGTTCCACCCAGAACAATTGCTTCTGACAGGTTGGTTGGCCCTGCGATGGCAACTTTGTAATCGTTGCCTTCAATGCCGGGATATTTGGAATAGATATGAAGCACATCACCAACCACTTCAGCATCATCATAACTATCAAGGTCTTCGATATACGCCGAATGCTGGGTATTCGCCATAAGGATTGTTTGGATAATAGAAGTATCCGCTCCATTATCATCCGTAACAGTTTCGCCGTCTTCAAATGCCAGTGTCAGGATGGTTACATCAATGTAGTTCCCGTCAATCACATCAATAGTTCCTGTGGCTCCTGAATCACTTCCGGTAAGGGTATCCCCTACATCATGAACGGAAGCATCATCAACCAAAAGGACTACAGAAACACTGTCAGATTGGACAGCCATCCCAGCGTTCAAAGCGGTATCCGGGTCAACACACCTGACCACGTAAATCGCTCCCGCATACTGAAGAAAATTCCAAACAGTATAAAAATGATCATAATTCGCATTGCTTGGAGTTCCAAAAATATCAACAAATTCCAGTTCATTAGTGACTAGAACTGGAGTGAACACTGGTCCCTTGGCGAAGAGTCCCGCAAACGCACCTACGGAAGCCGGAACCGCCGGGGTTACGGCCGACAGGTCTTCTTCCGAAATATATACTCCGGGTGAAATAATGTTGGGCATTACTCTTCTCCTTTAACTTGGGCTGGTTTTTAAGTATTTATAATACTTTTACTCATCTTCTCCGTTGCCACCATCGCCAGCCGGAGCGTTACCAAACTCTGCTCTTACATTATCCCGAATCATGGCAGATTCCTGCCCAACTCTGGAATCAACTTCCTGATTGAAGGTATCCTTAAAATCGGACATCTCTCCGTTAACGACGTGTTTAAGCATTTCTCTTTTTTTCATAACTAGCCTCCTTGGTTACCCCCCGCCTTTTTTTCGGGTTCTTTCGGCGGGGGACTTATTGGTGTGGGTTCTATTTCTTGCGGTTGTTGACCGGGTGGTGGTTTATCGGACTTGAATTCAGGTTCATCAAACCCTCCTCCATCTTCATCATCAGGACTCGCTCCTTCAATCCAACCATCGCTAATCTCCTGTTCAATTTGCTCGTCCATTTCTTTGATATCTTCTTCTGTAAAATTTAAAAGTTCCATCATAATATACTGTCTGGAGAAGTAACGTCCTAAATACCCATCCGCACTTGAGACCACATTCATCCGTTCTGTCATGACCTCTAGTTTTGTCATCTCACTGAAGCGGTTGTCAGATGCCCAGTCAAATGTAATAAAGTCTTCTACTTTATTCCAATCATGTTGTGACATCTTCCCAGTGATAATAAGGTTCTTCTTGATGATGTCTATGAATACAATATTGAACATACGACGAAGTTTTTGTATGAACTTATAGAACCGTAATTCCTCACGGGTAATTTCTGTAGTCCGTGAACCCACAAAAATTGATTCTGCACTCAGACGGCCGCTAGGAACCTTTAAAGTCTTGTATAACTTCTTAAGGAAGTATACAATATCATCCGTCTCACCAAGAGCTTGTCCACCCTGAAGAGTTTCAATCTCAGTTCCCTTACCCTCACGTCGAGGAAGCCAGAAATCCTCAACTGCGGCTAATGTCAACTTGGCCGTCTCTATTTCCCCTGTAGACGTGTTGTAAATTTTTGTGTTGCGATATTTGTTTGCTAGATTCTGAATATGTTGTTCGGCTTTCGCTTTGGGCATCTTTCCAACATCTATATAAAAAGCTCTCCGCTCAGGTGCCCGAACCATCCTGTAAATGACAAGAGCATCCTCCATCATCCTCAACTGGTTAGCAACACGAACAGACCTATTCAGGAAGGATAAAGGAACAGTTTTATCAATGTTCCAATATCCCATGGACACGAAAGTAACTAAATTATCATCGAGAATGTAGGAATCTTCCCGACGGTAAGCGGCCGTGGCTTTGTTGTCCGCCACTGGTGTATACTTGAAATACCGTCTCCCATCCTGATCATAAAAAATTTCCATGTGGTGGGGAGCCAGAAGGTTGAGTTTGATAATACCCTTCTTGAGATCATCCAAATAATAAACATTCTCTAAATATAAGGCACCATCAATATAAGCCTGTCGGAAGAGTTCATCCAACTTACGGTTAATACTTAAAAGCTTCTTGACACGGCCCCACTCCAATTCGATCTTTTTCTTATCTTCTTCGGAGAGTTTGTTTTTGTCATCTTCGGTGAAAGTGATATCAATGATATCCCGTTCATCATCCATCACCACAGCTTCATTAGTAATCTCTTCAATAGCATCTTCAACCTCTGCCATCTCTGACATTTGCCGCCATGTCTTGATGAGTTTCGGGTAATTGATTTTGTTGGTCTTTGTGGTCATTCCACCCATGGTCTGGCGGAATGTATGCCACTCAGGTGGAGCATATAGATTCAGTTCTTCTTCAGTAAACCCCACCTCTGTAGTCTGGGAGACCACATCAGCACGGGTACTACCTTTAAATTTGAACATCATCTTACGGAGTAATCCGGACATAATTTTCCCTTTATTGTCGATCTTTTAAATATTTATAAACGTTATGACTTCACAACCCCACTAAATGTAAAACCACCTCTCATACTATCTGCAAATTGATTAGCATATTCTTCACGGGCCGCACGTTCACTGCCATGTGCCTCTTGCCAGTATGCCCGTTTTTTAGCTCCAAGAAACTTGTGCCAATGTCTATGACCAAGCTCATGGAGAAGGAGTTCTACCAGTGAATTCACGTCACGGAGGTAATGTTGGAAGATAACAATTTTATCATCCTTCACCACGTAAACACCACCATAGACAGTCTTATGTTGCTTTTGTTCCGGGATGTAATCTTCGGGGTATCCTATGATGATATCCCCACTGGCCACAACCTTGATCTTTCCTTTAAGCTTCTGGCCAACAATCCGGGCGGCCTTGAGCATAACATCCCATTCACCCCGACTTAGATGTTTGATGTCAGATGTAATACGGAATTTTCCAACCTTCTGAACATCCTGTTCAATAATGAATTGTTTAAACCTCTTCAACCCCATTACATGTTCTCCACGTATTCCAGAAGATTCGATTGTTGGTTTTTCATGATTGATTCTTTACACATAAGGTAAACTTTATCTCCATTGGATATAATTAATGAATCCACGAACACAAATCCCGGCCAGTGAACCTCAGTTTCCGCCACGATATTATCTAAGATGTTTTGTTGAGCCACGTCCCGGCCAGTGAAATGGAAAGCGTCAACCTCTTCCTTTTCACTTATAAAATTCATGAATGATATAATGGTAGAATAAACCCTGATGGCTACTCCTTGTCCATTATACTTGGTTCGATCCCACCTTCCATTTCCACGGACACCAACTTCGTGATAGTAGATGTGACCTAGCTTGAGTCCAAACAGAAATTCCATAGCGACCGTACCAACCAAATCAATAGGACCAGCCTTGAAGAAGATTTCAAAAGTCATATCTCCACTGTACTTGGCGGCGACTCTACGCCTCCCCCAATTCTTGGAGTTACCCTGACTACTTCTATCGAATGGATATGGATTATCTAATTTCATTAACGTGTACCTTTAACAGTACGGCGCTTCGTACCACGGGCTCCGGTCGGACGGCGTTTTGGTTCTGTTGGTCTTCCCGGCGGCTTCTCCAACTTCCTCTTTCTTCTGACCCCAACCTTCTCCCGCTGGCGTCTTGCTTGCATAAGAACTTCGCTCTGTGTGGCTCCAATCCACTTCGGACTATCCAGATAAATGGCGTTCTCCCATTCCAGAAGTGGAATACGGGTTATCTGAGACATCCTCTGGGGAATGTACTTATGAGTCATTACCAAAAGGTCAGCATGTCTCTGCTTGACCCACACATATGGAATATTGATAGGCTTCTGAGTGTAAATATTGGCCCCGTTCACCCGGAGTGCATCATAAATAAAATCATACCGCCTCCTTGGAGCAATGTAATGAACGTTCATTCCAAGGAACAATTGATGCTTCGGATCGAAGTCAATAATAATGCTGAGCGGGTTCTGATCGTAATATGGAAGCCGTGGGGTGCCATCAGCATTCCGCACGTCATGATAATATTTTGCAAAGTATTTAAAATAATACATATTGCTCAGGGTAACCCGTGAAGGCTTGACCTGTTTACGATTGCCCAGAACTATGTTTGTGTACCATTGATTTGCCTTATCGACGAATTCAATAGACTGATCCAAAAATTTGCCCAATTTGGACAGGTCTTGTACATACCGGGCCTCATATTTCCTGCGGGGCTTCGGCGTTGGTCTTGGGGGCATCAATCCTCCTTATCATAACAGTTTTAAGTATTTATATTCTCTGATGTTATAAATACTTCAAAGGAGAATCACCTTGTCCATAATAAATCAATTAGACCGTCAGAGCCGACAAAATTACCGATTCATAGCAAACGAATTTGATAAGCTCAATATATGGATTGTTAGTGTCAACTTACCCGGCGTGGACCTTCCTGAAGTCAAGGTGCCGGGTAGAATGGGAACGTTCTCCGCTCCGGGTGATAGAATGACTTTCAGTCCTCTAACCTTGGAATATAATGTAGATGAAGGAATTGGAACATATCTGGAAATTTTTAAATGGATGCATGGTACAGTTAACCCAGCCGACTTGGATGGAGATTTGACGAAAACTACCACAGCAAACCTGTTTATCAATAGTAATAAAAATAACATTCTAACCATAATCAGATTCTTTGACCTTCACCCCACCCAACTATCAGACCTTCAGTTGGATAACCGGGACACGGCGGTCTTCGTTGGAACTGTCACGTTCTCATATTCTTATTTCGAAATCGCACAGGAACCATTATAAGGAGGTATAATCATGCCAGCACCAGCCCTAGCCGCCCTAGCGAAGAAGGCGGGAGTACCACTGGAGAAAGCGGAGCAATATTACGAACAGGCTAAGACAGCCGCCGCTAAAACGTATGACGAATCCAAAGAATCCGAAAAGTTCTATGGAACCGTCACGAAAATTGTCAAATCAAAGCTGGGTCTTAAAGAAGGCCGAGACATCTCCGACATCAACAGACTCATCGAACAATTCAAGGCGAAAGAAAAGGATGAGAAGGATGATGACGGCGAAGATGCCGACAAGGACAAGCCGGACATCGGGGAAAAGAAGAAGGAAAATGGTAAAGATGCTAAAAACGGTGAGGATGAGGAAGAGGAAGAGGAAGAGGAAGAGGAAAAATAATCCTATATCACCCGAATTGATAAGAAAATGCCCCCGGAACCTTTCTATTCTTGGGGGCATTTTTTTGATAACATTTTTTTGGGTTTTGTGTATAATGCTCCATAACAGGTTTAGAATTAAAGATTGTCCTACTTATATTCTGGTACGGGACTTTTGAAAAAAAAAAAGGATTAGGTTAAATGAAAATATCAATTCCAACAACCATGAACGAACTTCAACCATATTTGAAAGATAAGCTTAATGTTGATAGAACAATCCTGATTGATGAATATGAAAGATTGTTGAAGTTAAGATATGAGCTAGTTTCCCTATTCGTTCTGAAGAAAGGAAAGTTCTTCGAATCAAAGAAACAGTTGGATAGGATGAAGATGGAAACACATAAACATTTTAAAACCAACTCTCCTCTTAGACTTGGGGCACAAGATGAGTTTAAATTATTTGTAGCAGGAAGTGAACCAGTTAGAGAACAACAATATGCTACCAATCTCTTAGAAACAGAAATGACATTCGTAGAGAACCAGACTGAAACTTTAGACGGATGGATATGGTTTATTAAAGCAGAGATAGGTGTGAAGAAATTTGAAGCTGGCGGAGGAATTATTTAAAGGAGATTGTTATGGATATTGATACGGCGACAACAAATCTATTGGTTGAAATTTTAAAATTTTATGGGGATCGGAACAACTGGCAACCCCATTTCACTCCGGCCAAAGTCATTCCCGGTCAAGTCTATCAAACGCCTCCATTGATGGTAGATGGTGGGCAACAGGCAAGGGACATTCTACGCAAGGTTGGGATTGATCTCCCAGACGAAATTGCCCCCTGATATAAAGGTTATTAAATACAACGAAGTCTATTATCGGGTAAACGCTGAGCGTGGTATCCGGGAATCACTTCGTGAGTGGATGAGTTGGCGTCCGCCTGATTACAAGCATATGCCCCGGTACAAGGCCAAAATCTGGGATGGCTTCGTTTCTTTGTATAGTTTTAAACAAAGTTTGTTTCCTATTGGTCAGCGTGATCGTCTGATAGAGTTCGCCAGATTGGGTAAGTTCTCTATAGAGCTTCCAGCGGCGGACCATATGCCCATAGACCGGAGAGACATTCTGGCCTATGTGGATGGTCTAGGGATTCATCTTCCGGGTGATGCTGATGTTCGACATTATCAGTATGAGGCTATCTATCAGATGCTCCGGAACAAGCGCCGTGCGATATCCCTTCCCACATCCTCTGGTAAATCGGCTGTCATGTACGCTGTGGCTAATTACATGGAGATAACGAAACGTCAAACTCTTATCATAGTGCCCACAATCAATCTTGTTAATCAGATGGCTGGGGATTTTTATGACTATGGGTATGATAGGGAACTTCATAAGATATTCTTTGGGAATCCCAAGGAACATATGAGTAATATCGTTGTATCCACGTGGCAGAGTTTACAGTCATTTATACCAACTGAGCGCCGGGAGAAGAAAACCGGGAAGTGGATTATTAACAAGGGCAACCCAGAGTTCTTCCGTCAGGTTGATTGTGTGATGGTAGATGAAGTTCATATTGGGTCTAAAGAATCATCCGCTATCACTGATATGCTTAAACTTATGTCGAATGCCAGTTTTCGTTATGGTTTGACTGGGACATTTCCAGAGGATGAATTAACCCGCCAGAACATTATCGGATTCATTGGACCGGAGTTTACCGGAACTACTATGAAAGAGATGATGGATGAAGGCCATGTGGTTCCGTTGGAAATTGATGCTTATGAATTTGAGTACAGGAATACTATAGTAGCGTATCGTCGGAAACTTGTCAAGAATTATCGACAAGAATATAAATTTCTCCGAGAAGAGTTACCCCCTTACAGGTTCCCAAAAATTTATCAGGTTTTGAGTAATTATGTTACTCAAGATACGAACACTCTTGTCCTGTTCAGCGGCAACAAACACGGTAAAAACCTTCATGAATATTTAAACATGAAGTTCCCGGATCGTAACGTTTTATTTGTATGTGGGAAGATTGATCAAGAGGTCCGCCAGAAGATCATTGATCTGATGAAAAAGACCACCAACAATATCTTGGTAGCATCTTATGAAACGTTTAGCACCGGGATCAACATTCCTAATCTCCACCATGTCATGTTTGCCACTCCCTCCAAGTCCAGTATCCGAGTAGTTCAGTCTATTGGCCGGGGTATCCGATTGTATGATAACAAGGATCGGGCCATTTTGATTGACATTTGGGATAATCTTGGAATCACCTCCTTTGGGACTAGACATTTTGAGGACAGACTTGCGATTTATAACAAGCAGGGATTCAAGTATTCCTTCAAAGGCACAATTTAACCCCAACATTATAAATACTTGTAATACTAACACCTTTACCGGAGGTTTGTTTAAATGAAATTCAACGAGGCTGTCAAGGTCGGAGCGAGTCATACCGCCGGGAAATATGACTTTGGGAAAATGAGTTATCAGGAAGTGGTAACTTACCTAAATTCTGTTGGTATGGATATTGAGAAAGAGATTATCAATTTCAAACAGAATTGGCAACTGGCTAACCGTAAGGTTAAGAAGGGTTGGACCAAGCGTAAAGATATGCCAGTTGTTAACACAGTGGATACCCCACGGTTTAAGAAGGATATTGAAGCTGGACGTATAGACCATAAGAAACCGTTTGCTCCGGGCACTGATCAGAAAAATTTGTTCCCGGATATGTTCACGGCGGCATCGGCCGGGAAGTTCTTGATGCGTGGTTTAAAAGATGGTTCTATTAAAGATGATCAGATAAAGGTAATACGGACGAAGATGAAGGTCAAGGATATAACTCCTATCCAGTCCCAGATATATTTAGATATAGCCATGAGGGTAGCCAAGGATGAAGGTATAGCAACCCGCAAAAGTAATATTGAAAACAGGTCTGTGTCCGTGGTCAGTAAGAGTGGTCATCTCATTGATGGACATCATAGGTATCTGTCGGCTATGCTTATCGATCCGGATATCATGACTCATGTTCTTATGATTGATTTACCAATTCGAAAACTCATTGATATGGCAATGTCATTTGGTTTTGCTATTGGTAATAAAAGGAATCTGTAATGAAATTTTACAATGCGGTAGAACTGAACGAAGAAGCGATTTCAGACGGGACTATTATAAATTTTAAATCCTTTTATTCATCTGATACGGGGGATAGGATTGAACCCGGTAAGTATATCGTGACAACGGTAGATGAACAGTATGTCCTAACAGACGAAGAAAAGGAAAAGGAATTCTCTATCAAGATGAAGGAACTTGATGTCCTTCTGAAGATGGACCTTTTTGTAAACATTGTTAAGGAGGATTAAATGCGATTCTCTGAATTTATCAAAGAAGCTCGTGGCAAGAAGCCTAAAAACCAATCTCGTGGAAAGGGGTCTGGGAAGAGTTGGACGACCCCGTTTAAACTTTCAGATGTAATGAAACAGTATATTCAAGAACTTCCTAAGCAGTATGTTGATTTTGCCATGGAGTTTTTGCTTGGTAGGCGTGATCCCCAAACTCCTGAAGAAAAAAATATTGCGGCTGACATCAGGACTAAAATGGGTGGGGTGGGTTGGAAGAGACAAGCCGCATGAAATTAAGGGAAGCCTTCTCAGCCGTACCATCCTTTTACAAGGATGATATAAAAAGAGAATTGAAGTCTAAGAAGAGGTGGCTTGGTCAGTGTTTTGAGTGCGCCGTCATGTATATGATATCGCATTTCGATGACCATAAGAAAATGACTCTTGTTAACGGACAGGTGACCATGCTTGGTCCCAGTGGTATGAGAATTAACCACGGGTGGGTTGAGATAGGGAAAGGTTGGAACGCTAAGATTGTAGATTTGACCATCCCGGAACAATATCAGAAATCACTCAACAAATTAGCATATTATGTTTTAATGGGTGTTGATGAGAAGAAAACTCTCAGGTATGACCCAGCACAGGTAAAGATGATGGTCAACCGGAAGAAGCATTATGGAAATTGGGAAACGATACCCCGTTCTAACCATTTCACAGGTCTGAAGAAACAGACCGGGTATGATAAGGCACTAAAGTTGGCTAGAAGAATTTGGGAAGAGTTTAACACCCCAACCCCCGAAGGAGTGTAACATGGAACTGGTAACTTTTTCACAATTTTATACAGAGTCCATCAATGATAAGAATCTGTTCAAGGCCGTTTTTATGGTAGGTGCTCCGGGGTCTGGAAAATCTTTTTTCTCTAGTAAGATGTTTGGGGGTATGGGAGCGGTAACGCTTAACTCTGATGATATTTTTGAAATGGTTTTGTTCAACAACTATATCACCGGAAATCCTAATCACTTGGCTGATACCCGTCAGGTACTTCAGCTTATGCGGGATGTGAAGGCTGGGAAGTTGGGGAAGGTTTTTACGGCGGATTATATGAATCGCCCAGAAATTCGGGATTATAGAGAGCAAAGGGTGAAACCTCTCACGTCCAAGCGATTTGCTTTCTGGGTTAATGGAATGTTTCCTATCATCATTGATGGAACCGGGAAAAACCCCGGCCGCCTCAATAAACAAAAAGAGTTTTTAGAAAAGATTGGATATGACGTATCTGGGGTGTTCATTAACGTGGACCTTGAAACTTCGTTAAAGAGGAATGAAGAACGTTACCGGACAGTTGATAAAAAAATGCTTCGGGATACGTGGGAACAAATCAACAAAATGGCTTTGACTGGAAAATATGATAAACTTTTCGGTAAGCATTTTAAAGAGGTTGATGCCATGATTGATCTGGGTGATCCAACTAACCCACAGGTAGAGGTTGAATTGAAACAACTCCGGAAGGTGGGGGCTTCATTTATCACCGCTCCTTTAAGGAATCCTATCGGTAAGGATATCATAAAAACACTCAAACTTACCAAAGGAAAATATTATCAGGATGCTTTCCCCGATAAAGTCACTATGAGAAAATTAGAACAGGAATGGCTTAAAGTATCTTGGGGAGAGAAGAAATAATATAAATACTTATAGCTATACGGCTACCTCCTTTCACGGGTCTAAAAGCCCACAGAAGCCCCTGATTTGTCATTATTCAGGGGCTTCATTTTGATTACCTCATCACCTTATCACAATATTCTATATTTGTAAAATAATTAGTAACAAAATTTGATAGATGTGATAGTATGTTTACATATCTATGTTTTAAGGAGATTTTTATGGGTAACAAAAGCCGTCATTACATCAACAACAAAGAATTTTATCAACAGTTAGTAGAATATCATGCGGCTGTTGAAAGAGACCCAGAGACACAAATTCCTGAAGAGATAGGGTTGAAGTTTATGAAAATTGTTCAACGAATGGGAACACGAGGCAATTTTGTTAATTACAGTTTTCTTGATGAGATGATGAGCCATGCTTTACATATGATGACCCGGTATATTTTGAAGTTCAACCCAGAACGGTCTAACAATCCGTTTGCATACTTTAGTCAAATTGCCAAGAATGCTTTCATTTATTGGATTAATAAGGAGTTAAAAAATTCTATAACAAAAAGACGTCTTGCTGATATAATGGAATCTCAAGGTGACATAAAAACAGTTCCACTGAGTCAACAAAATTACAGGGAAGAGGATTATGAGTGAGACTAATTTCGTTGTAGTAGGTGACCCCCATTTTGGTGCGAAGCAAAATCTCCGTGCCGTCCTAACATCCCAAGAACGATTCTGGTATGACGTTTTTATCCCCTACGTGGCGGAAGAGCGCCCAACAGATATCTTCATCTTGGGAGATTTCTTCGACAATCGTACATCCATTGATGTGTTTATTCAGAATCGGGCCAAGGCTCTCCTTGGAAAGCTGGACGTTTCGGGTGCCCGTATCTGGATGGTGTTGGGTAACCATGACACGTACTATAAAACCAGCCTTATACCCAACTCCATTGAGCCTATTGTCGATGGGCTCAAGAACGTGTATCCGATTATAGAAAATCAATTAGTCCACGTTGGCAACATGGCCATTGCACTAGCCCCATGGATAATTGACCCGACCACCATCGAGTCGATACCAGATGCAGATATTCTTATGGCCCATCTGGAACTTTATGGGTTCCAAGCACAGCCGGGGTACAACGCCACCTTTGGCATGGACCCCGGACTTTTCAAACGATGGAAGACAGTTTTGTCAGGCCATTATCATACAGAACAGTTCACCGGGAACATCAACTATGTGGGAGCGCCTTATGAATTGACATGGCATGATAGCGGCGTCCCAAAACGCTTTTATCATTTCAAAGACGGCATTATGAAGAGCGTGGATAACACGGTCTCCGGTCGTCACGTGAAAGTCCGGTACGAATCGGCCGACCAGTGGGAGTCTCCACAATTGGGAGAGGATTGGGTGAAGCTTTTTGTTGAAGGAGAGGAAGACCCCAAGATTGTACGGCGGGATATTGATCGGTTCGTGGTTGACAATCCACAACTCCTTTCCTTCGAAGTTATTGACAACTTCCAGTATGCTTATGGTGGGGTTGGGGTGAATGTGGAGGAATTGAGGGTTAAGGATACACTCACCATCATGAAGGAATATGTTGATGATCTTGAGCTTCCTGCTGGCCTTAAGAAAAAATCAATAACAAAATATATGGGTCAGTTATATAATGAGGCATTGGAGCAAATGAAATCATGATACGCTTTAAAAGTGTGACCTTACGAAATTACAAGTCCTTTGGGAACAGTCCTACCACTTTTACGTTCCATGAAAAAGAACTTGCCCGTATCCGGGGAGCCAACGGAATGGGGAAGTCCACCATTATGGAGGCCCTGTTTTTCTGTCTCTACAATAAATCGATGACAGGGGTGAACAAGGATGAACTTATTAATTCTATCAACAATAAGGCACTGGAGGTTTTTGTCACATTCTATAAAGGTGACACGAAGTATGTCATTGAACGTGGGGTGAAGCCGAATTATCTCCGATTGTATATTGATGGAGAAGAACAAGAGAAGGCCGCTAATGTCCGGGATGATCAGCGTATCGTGGAAGAGATTCTGGAGATGAACGCTAACACCTTCCGGAACACGGTAGTCATGTCTGAGGCGGACTCTAAGTTCTTTATGGAGATGACTCCAGCCGAACGCCGGGAGATTGTAGAAGAGCTTCTAAACATCCGTCAGTTCTCTGTGATGTCTGATATTCTCAAGGTGTGGACTACTGTCATTAAAAGTGATCTTAAAGACACGGGGGTGAAATCATCTGCACAGGAGTTGGTAGTTGTTGGGGCCAAAGAGAATCTTAATAAGATAAAAGTGTTGGCCGCCGCTGAGAAGGATCATAGAGCTTCTCGTGAGAAGGAATTGAGAGATGAGTTGGACTTCACCAAGGCTAGACAGATAGATGGTGAAAAAATGGTTATTGGTTACAAGACCATCATTGAAGACCTACCCACGGCTGATGTTTTGATAGCCGCTGAGGGGGATACTAACGATGAACTCCAGAAGAAGAACAAAATCATTGATGGGTGCAATGAAGAGTTGATGACCAAGGAGGTCCGGTTTGCTGAGGTCAAGAGAGACGCCGCCCATATGTTGGAACGGGAGCGATCTTTAAAAGAAGCAGTGGAGACAGCTACAGAGGAATTGGAATCTGTTAAAGTTAGTGTGGACCGATTGAGAAAGGAATTGGGCGGTCGGGTGGATAACTCTGCGCTTACGGAACAGATTGAACAAATCGATGTTGAGGTAGAATCTATTCGCCGTCAAAATATTGTATACTGGGAAACGCAAATGGCGGAAGCCAAGCGCTTCGAAGAACTGATAGCTGGGGGTAAATGTCCTACTTGTCAACGAGAAGCCTGTGCTGATGATTTCGTCTTTGCGGATGAGAGAAGGTGTCAGGAGGAACTTGACGCCTTTGAAGCCAAGATTAAAGAGCTTCGGGAAGAGCGAGAACGAAAGCAGGAAGATAAATCCTCCACTATTCAAATCCAGTTGAACTTTGACCGAAGAGTAGAAGTGTTTGTTGATAAAAAATCTTTATTGAGCGCCGCTGAGACCGCTCAGAAGGACTTTAATGATATGGCGGCTGTGTTGGCATCCCCTAAAGAGATTGAAGGTGATATCAAGCGTCTGAGGGATGAAATGGCGGATACAGTGGAAAGCCGTGACAAGTTTGTGGTTAGGTTGGATAAGGTCCGGGAGATGATTAAGTCTTTAGAGGATGCCACCAAGACATTGGAGTTGGCCGAAATCAATATGCGTCAGTTTGAACGTTACATCGAAAGTAATGAAGAGAAGTTACGGAATTTGGGTGATGAAGCGTTGATAGATATTGAGGGCGAAGAGGATATCGTAAAAGACACCGTGAAGGTCTTGGAAGACTTGAAGACTGAGGTAGATGAATACTCACACACACTGGAGTATTACGGGCTTATCAAAAAGGTGCTGTCAGATGATGGTATCAAGGCGCATATTGTTGATATTTACATTCCATTTCTGAACGAACGTATCAACCATTTCCTCGTGGAATTGGATGCTTACTATGACTTCCATTTCACATCCACGTTTGATGTGGAAATCAAGTCTCGGTTCCGTGATAAGTTCAAGTATGAATCGTTTTCATCTGGCCAGAAGTCTCGTATCAACATCGCCATTATGCTGGCGTTCGTAGACCTTGCGGCCGCCAAGTCTACCATCATTACGAATCTTATGTTCCTTGATGAGCTTCTGGACAGCCATCTTGATGACCAAGGGTGTGATGATATACTCCGGGTGTTGAGGCGGAAGGCTAACGATGAGTCCAAAGCAATTAATATTATCTCTCATAAGTCGGGGTTGGTTGAGGGATTTGACAGGGAGTATTTAGCTCAAATTGAAGACAACTTTACACAGCTTAGGGAGGTGAATTAAAGTGACTATGACCATTAAACAAAAAACGGCATTTTACGGTAAGTTTTTGGATCAATATAGTGCTGGAATGTTGGAACGTCTCATAGAGAAACACAACGAGAAACGCCCATGGACGGGCGAATCTCCATTCTATCTTTATGAGCAACTCCGGGAGAAGATGCTCTTTTTTGAGAACGCTATGGAAAATAACGATCTGGTTCTTGCCCGAAAACTGGTATTCGATATTGGAAACTTCTCATGGATGATCCTTGATCGTCTGGAGATGCTGGCAGAAGTGAAAGGTTGAGAAAGGTTACTAAAAAATGAATAAACAAATTGTTATTGGACTTTCATCCGCCAAGTTGGGGGGAAAGGATATGGCTAAAGGTATCATGGAGAAGATATTCCATGAGGCTGGGATAAGGACCACAACTATCCGCTTTGCTGATCCTCTCAAGGACTTAGTGGCCAACCTGTTTGGTTGGGACCGGGAACGTATGGATTCTGATTATGAGTATAAGGAGACTGTGGACCCATACTGGGGAATCTCCCCACGTGTGGCTCTCCAGAAAGTAGGAACTGAAATGTTCCGGGACGGTGTTCTGCATACCGAGTTCAAAATCCGTATATGGGTTGATAAGTTTTATCTGACATGTTCCAATCTCATAGAGGAAAACAAGCGGTTGGGAGAGAACAGAATTATATTCTGTCCAGATGTTCGGTTCAATGATGAATTCGTTGCTATTAAAAACGAGTTGGGTGGAATATTGATTTTTACGGACCCACGTCCTCGTGTTGTTCCAGTGGAGAACGCACACGCTTCTGAGGTAGACATGTGGGAGTACCGTAACTGGGACTATGTTTTGGATTATGGTCATGCTATGCAGACCTCTATTGATGAAACAAAGGAAGTGACTCACTCGATTATTAATGAGCTTCGATACGGTCATCCGGGCCATGTTCTTTTATAAATGGTTAGGTTATGAACATTGTTGTATCATGTGATTTATCACTGAGGTCAAGCGGAATTGTAGCTCTCGCTCCTGTGGATGATGAGTGGGCCAATTTAATTGACTTTCGAACCATCGATAATGAAGGTGAAGGGGAAGAACTCCTGATAGCGAACTTCAGGAATATGTTGGATTTCATCAGCACTCTTCCGGGCAACGTTGTAGCCTTTATCATTGAGGGGTTAGCCTTTTCCAAGTTCAAGGGGAAGAACGCTGACCTGTTGGTGGGGAATCATTGGTTCATTCGGGCGTCTTTGAGCTTCACTTTTGGGACACCCAATTTCGTGTATCCGGCCAGTCAATGGCGTAAGGAGTTTGTTTCCGCCGCACGGACACGGGAATTGAAAGCTACGGATGAGACGGACCCTTTGAAGAAGGAGGCGTTCAGGATTCTCCCTACATGGATTCAACAAGAGTTTAATATGTACGCCGCTATGAAGAAGCCACCACAAATAGTTTATGATCTTGCGGATGCTTATCTTATGGGGGTATATTTTATTCGTAACAAACCAAAGGGGTTTGTGTTATAATAAATGAATTAATCGATATGGAGGTATGGAATGGAAGACTATGAATCAGGTGTATACATTTTTTTGGTGGTGGTAATCGCCATACTGTGTCTCTCGGTGTTCATGAACGTGGGGTTGTGGGGGCAAGTTAAGCTTCAGAAGAACACCATTGGAGTTATGAAGGTGGAACTTCAATCCACCCGGAACATTGCCATCTTAAGGACACAGGAGGCCACCAGAGCCACGGGGCAATATAATGGTCTTATAGGACAGATTCAGGCGGCACAAAAGGCTCAACAAGAAGTTCGTCGATCAGTTCCGCCAGCGCCAGCGCCAGTTCCGCCAGCGCCAGCGCCAGTTCCCAGCCCCGCCGGGAAAAACGAAACTCCTAAGCCAGACCCCGGAAAGTAAAACCGCTCCATTTATTCAATAGGAGGGTATCGTGAAATCAACCGCAACCGCCGGACAGGATAATGTTCTGAGTATAGATGTTGATATCAATTCTCGTCAGAAAAATTTGAACCATGCGGCACGTTCCGTTATGGCTCTCATGGATGAGAAGAAAGACATCGATTCTGAAATCAAACGCTTTATCGAAGAAGCTGAATTAACTACAGGGTTCAGTAAATCCGCTATCCGCAAAGCTATCACGTCTTACTACAAGTACGTGAAAGATACGGCCAAATACACGGCTGAGGCCCAGAGCTTCGGAGAAATTTTCAATGTTCTGATGGGAAAAGACTAAAAGTCTTATAAATACTTACATGAGTGATAAAAGTTTTCGACATTGGTATTTTCTCAATATTCAACAGGGCAACGAAAGGGGCGTCCTTAGCGGATAATTTTGCGCCTATCTTTGTATGCTAAGGGCCACCCTACCATGAGTACGGTGGCCCTTTTTTATGGAGGTAGTGTCATGTTCAAGAAAAATAAGAATCCAGTATTCGAAGCCCGTGACCATCTGAAAGCGGCTATCAAATGTATGAGACAAGTTGGAATGGATAAATGGGCCGCTAGAACTGAAAACATTTTACTTGACTTTGACAGACAAATAGTTAAACTTAAAAAGTATTCCGGGATAGCTCAACGGTAGAGCCCCCGCCTGTTAAGCGGGTCGTTGTAGGTTCAAATCCTACTCCCGGAGCCAATTTTGGGTGGAAGCCTTCGGGTCATGTGGTGTTAGGGAAGAGCGGGAAGGCTCTGGGGATGAGACACTGCGGCATATAGACCTATGGTGTAAGGGTAGCACGGAAGGTTTTGGACCTTCTAGTTCTGGTTCGACCCCAGATGGGTCTTCCAATTTAACTCCACTCTGACGTGAAAGTGGAGTTAAATTGAAATAAGTTATAACAAAGTGGCCGTTTTGTGGTATAAATGAAGCCTGAGACTAAGGGAAGCGGCCAACGGCCCCACGTGAGTTTAGGTCGGTGACCCAATTAAGACCGATATTTGGATCACAATATGACCCATTTATTTTGACGGCGGCATGGCCGCTTCCCAGTCGCCAAGGAGATGTGATGAAAATACCGAAACATCTTGATATGGGATTGAACGAAACGTTTGCCAATCAGATTTATACCATTTTGGTTGAAGTCTGTGGAGCAAGGTCCAGCGAACGTTCCGCATTCGTTCATGAGATGGGAAGATTCGAACCAACCAACGAGTGGAGGTTCCAAGGATGGTTGGGATTCGGCGGAAAATTCTGGCCGAAGGATTTTAGAGTGTCTGCTTACACAGAAGATATAGACGATGAAATGGCTGAAATCATCAAGGAAGCGAACGAAAAATTAATAGAACTTTTAGACTTGACATCTTAAGAAAAATAGTTATATTTGTATTGTAGCATTGATCTTTGAAAACTAAAGAGTAGTATGGAGTTCTGGCAACACGGTGTAGCCAATCGGTTAGGCGCTGGATTGCAAATCCAGATAAGGGAGTTCAATTCTCCCCGCCGTGTCCACCCTACCATGTAAAGACCCCACTTCTTTGCTATCGTGGGCAGTACGCATAACGAGACGGCGTTTGAAGGGCTGTAGCAACCCGCTGGATTCCCACGGGAGGTCGGGTCTTTACATGGTAGGAATGGAAAGAATGTTAGGAAGCCAAGAACTGGTCGGTGACAGAATGCATCCCGCACAGGGTGTAATGTGGGCTGGTAGGGTCTTTGTAGGGAACTGCGGGGACTGCGCCGCCTTGGGTTATCCGGCCGCAAGCGAATCTCTGAAGAGTGTAACGCACAACGAACGGTCTCTCAAGTTCATCTCAAGGCTGGAGACTTAGTAGTCTGGTCCCTTCGTAAACAGTCGATATGATATATCACTGGGTGTGCCGGGGGGTGCAAGTTTCGATCTTGCCAGTAGGGGTGCTTTAGTATGGGATGGCCATCCCGGAACAAGACCTTGAATCGTGGCGGAAAACACAAATCTAAGAAGAGCATGGGAACAATCCCAGAATGTTCCTCCGACCAGTTCTTGGTTTCCATAAAAGTTATGGGGCTGGACAGAGCAATCAGTTTGAAGCTGATTGTCGAAAGTAGAAAACCGAGTGGTAAGGCCACCACAACGGAATGCTGGAGAGCGGAGCTATATGCCACCCACTGTCGGCCCAGCCAATTATGTTCCTGTACTAAGGATATATCGGGTCCACCGGAACCGTAAGGCACTTAGGGGTCTGCTATCAAAGGCTATGCATGGCTGATGACAAGCTACCTTAGAGTCATACAGGAACACCGTTTTATAGCGGGATAGAGTAGTGGTCAAACTCACTGGGTTCATATCCCAGCACCGAAAGGTAACGTCGGTTCAAATCCGACTCCCGCCACCAAGTTTCAGAGTTGGTTTCTAACTGAGGGCAGGGTTAAGCCGGTTAGTGGGATAGCTTCCCACCTTATCTGAGTGCACCTTCTAGCCTAAAGAGACAGAAGGCCAGTGCTGGTAACCAACTTTGAATTTAATTTATGTGGGAGTCATCCAAAAAGTGGGATACTGAGAGTAGGGACAGCAAATTACTGTCATGAAAGGAGTGTCTCTGGAATAGGAAGTAAGGGTTGGCCATTTTGCTAATGTGGGTTCGAACCCCACCTCCCACCGTTTTTGAATCCATGTAGGCTCTCCAGCGGAGCAATACTATCCTACAATAAGGCGCTTTGTTGTAGGCCGTCCTAAACAATAGCAGGGGGTTGGAAGCTGGGCCTGTTAAAAAAGATGCTAACTTTTGCTTCCTTCAGTTTCGCTGGAGAAGCCTACATGGATTCGGATTTACCTCATGAATGTCTATGCAGTAGACATTCAATCAATGTTGGTCGCCGTGGCTTCGGCCACAGAAGGTATACTGAAACGTTGTGGACCTGAGTTCGATTCTCAGCACCTCCACCCCTCTGTATCCTAGTGAGACGCTGACGCCTCATTAGCGGAGACTCAATAAGACTTCCGGGATATGGAGGGGTGGGGGTGAAATGGTTTCGACATGGCGGATGAGGTATGCTGGAAGACCCGTGGGTGGGCTGGCCCACGTTAATCAAGCCCACTCTTACAAGTGCCAACGCACCTGTAGAAATGGCCGCTTAGGTGGCTACGGGGTTGGGCCTCCTTCCTTATTATCCAATAGGAGGTGAAGTTTAGTCATGAAACATTATTATGCTCTTAACAAGGAGGAAAATATCATGGAGCAAGTGAAGCAGTTGGTGGATGATGTTCTGGAAGAGAACACTGAATTAAAGGTGGTAGCTCTTGCAAACATTACGGAAGCTCTTGCAGAGACAGTTGAGGCTGTCACAGGATTTGGTGAGGTTTTGCCCCATCACGTCCGCAAGGCAATTGAACGGCCTTTGGGTCAGGTGAATTTTTTCATGAAAACGTATGAGAAAGCACGGGAAGATGAAGTGCTTTCACCCCCAGAGGAAGAAGAATCCACGGAACCGACTGGGAGTGAAAATCTTCCCGGAGAGGGTAATGAGGAGGGTGGAAACCAGAACTCCAATCCTGATGATAAGGAGAGCGACCCTTCCTTACCAATGGGGGGAAACTAAACCCCCTTTCATTAGGAGGTAGTATCATGTCTGAAAAAGGTGCAACAGACAAACAGCTTGCCAATGCCTATATCCTTACCAAGTTCAAGCATATCGAAGAGGGCTTCAGTGAAGAACTTCTTGCTGACTTGAACGGTGGCCGCCGTATGGCCGCCACCCGCAAGGAAAGGATTCGCCAACGAGTCGTTGACTGGTTGGATAAGAAAGGTAAGCCGTTGGGTGATTATCTTGTGAAGCAAGGTGTCACTCTGTAAAATGGGGCGTCTTTGGATGTCCCGTGATAGTGTGGAGCCATGGAGCGAATAAAAATGGCTTGCGGTGCTTGCTCTGCTTTCATCGCACATATTAAGAGCGCTCAGTGTTCCACCAAAATTAAATAAATTGGAGAGCTATCCCGGCCCAGAGCCGAAGTGCTGTCGGTGACCATACGGTAGACGGCAATTACTTAAATAGGCGATGCTCCCCGGTGAGAATCCGGCACACTATCACGAACTTTTATGGAGAGGTGGCAGAGTTTGGTTGATTGCGCCAGACTGTAAATCTGGTCCCACTGGGTAAACACGGAGGTTCAAATCCTCCCCTCTCCACCACCATTCATTTACGTACTGTAACGAAAAGTGGTACTTTAGGAGAACGGTTCATGCAAGAAGAGGTTAACATAATTCAGGGGGATAACCCCACTACATCAGAATTGGTTATTCATTGTTTAACCTGTGTGTTGGATTTTCAGTCTACTGCGGAAGCAGTTCAGCACATCAGGATGCATCAAAAAAGGGGGGATATCGTTCCCCCGGAAACAGCCGCCTTTTTTGAGGCGCAAGGACACTTTGAATTTATGAGATAATGGCCGCATCAGCTAACGGTTAGGCTATCAGGTTTTCACCCTGACAATCGTGGGTTCGATTCCCCGTGCGGTCACCAACTTTAAAAGGAGCAGTCATGAAATGTCCGGCTTGTGGTTATCATGCAGTATGGTATAATAGTGATTACGAACGCCACGAATGTAATGACTGTGGTTGGCATAATTAAGCGGGTGTGGCCGAACGGCATAGGCGCTGGTCTTAGGAACCAGATTTTGTAGGTTCGACTCCTACCACCCGTACCATTTTAAAAAGGAGGTTCATGTGAAGTACGTATCGTTGGATATTGAGACTACCGGGCTTGACACGAAGTTGCATTCAGTTCTTTCCATCGGGGCCGTAATCGATGACCTTCAAAAGCCAGAGATTCCAGTGGAAGACCTTCCCCGAATACACATCCTTATACATTATGAGGAAATCACAGGAAGCCCAACGGCATTGGCTATGAACGCCGATCTCATCAAGCGTATTGAGAGACTGTCCAGATGGCATAACGAAGGTAGACTGGATGATTACCTTGAGGATTTTGAACAGTTCGTGAAAAGTCCTAAACAAGCTGGGGAAAACCTGAAGCAGTGGTTGGCTATAAATCTACGACTTCCCTTGCCAGTGACGAACCCTAACCCCATTCCGATTATAGGAAAGAATGTGGGAACATTTGATGTTCCGTTTTTGGTCAATCAGTGTAACGTTTCCCGGAGCACGTGGCATAGACGTGTCATGGACCCCACGACTCTCTGGATAGAGCCCACGGATGAAGTACCGCCGTCTCTGTTAGATTGTATGAAGAGAGCGGAGATTAAAGCTGGGACAATCCATGACGCCATTGAAGATGCGTGGAATACCATCCGGGTATTCCGGGCGGGACTGGCAAGGTTGAAGTAATGGGTATAGAAATTTGGAATGATAATTGGGATGTTGGCCGTGTTCGTGGATGTATTGAGACCCGGACATATAGGAATGGTAACAGGGATGACCTGATGGACACTTATCTGGATGGGACGGTGATTACTCCACACGGATACGTAGAGGTCATGGCCTATACTTACCCAAATTTCTCAGTGACCCGATTGGACTTTATCTGGAAAGGCCGGATGTATTCCCGGTCATTTCGGAGTAAGAGATACAGCAAGAGGTATTGCGTGACCCTTGCGAAAAAATTTGCGGAAGATGTTGTAGAAGGTAGCATCCATGGGGATAATGGGCCTTGAAAGCCTTGCCGGGGTTACACCCGAAGGTTCGATTCCTTTACCTTCTTCCACCTTTAACTGGAGGTAGTTTGAAATGAAGAAATTGATGGTGTGGGTATTATTATTGGTTATGGTGATGTTTACAAGTCCAGCGATTGCTGGAGAAATCGATTTGAACTGGGCAGAAGTTACAACAAATTGTAACGAAACCCTTATCGGTGATTTGGCTGGTTATATTGTGTGGTGGGGAGTATCACCCCGGCCACCAATGTCATCACCAGTGCAAATGCCAACAGGTGAAACTGGAGGGTGTGATTATTCTGGATATACTGTCTGGCAATATGATAACTTTGTTGCGCCAGTGGGGACCGGAGCCACGTATACATTGACCGTTCCAGAATCTGAAGTGGAAACGTATTATTATGTTGCGGTGACGGCTATTGATACTTATGGAAACCAATCCATATATTCTCCAGAACTTTTTGTCGCCATCCCTCCTACGATGGTTCCCCCGTCAAACCCGGCGTCTCTAACGGGTGTGGTTCGATAGGCTGGTTCGGGTATGTAGTCGGAGCGGGGGGTTTACCGGTATTCCGGCGCAAAAAGAAAGGAAAGGAAAATGCCGTACATTGAGCCTCAACTTCGGATCAAGATTGATGAAACGATAGATGAGCTTGCCCGTCTTATCAACGGTCCCGGTCTTCTGAATTATGCTATGACCCGGCTCTGGCATAGACTTCTCAAGGACGGTTCTGTCAGATATACACATCTCCGGAACATTATCGGAGATGTGGTTATGGCCATGTTGGAACTTTATCGGATGGTGGCCGCTCCGTATGAAGACCAGAAAGGCACGGAAAACGGCTTTATTGGTCTATTGGATGATGAGCATGGTAACTTTACTGGGTAATAATATTTGTACACAATGCAGGGGACCAATAGGGAACGAAAGGCATTGGTATAGTATTATTGAGCGCTATCTTGTTGAAGAGCGTGATCCTCTTCCAGTATTTTGCTCTGAGTCTTGCATCCACAAATGGTGTCTGCTTCGGATACCAGATTTTTTAACATGGTTGGAGGTAAGAGAGACGGGGGTGGTGTTGAGTTGAAACATCTGATATACACCTGTGTACATTGTGAGAAAGAGGTAGTCACCCCCGAACCAGTAATTTCACTTCGGGGTGGCGAAGGATGGGAATGTCCTGCATGTGGAGGAATTACTATCGTTCAGTTGAACCCGATGAGGTGAATCATGATGGATGATAAAATGGAATATGAGGGAATGATAGCAGAGATGAATGCCGGGAAGGTGTTGAGACCACGCACATATGCGGATGAGGCTTGGAATCAAGCCATTGAACGTTCAGTGGGCATTGTTAAACGGTACGAAAAAGGAACCGGTTTGTTCCAACAGAAAACGGAGGCCCCCGATGGGGATGTATGACAACATACTGGTAGAAGAGGGTGTACCTCTTCCAGAGTTTCCGAAAGATGCACAACGAACTTTCCAGACGAAAAGTTTGGATAATCTCCTGACTTTACATCGGATAACCAAGTCCGGACGACTCATGGAAAAGATAGCATGTTCAATTGGATTTAAGTGGCATGACACTGAATATCATGGTATTATTCGATTTTATACCAATCATGATGTTAAATGGTATGAATACGCCGCCAGATTCACTGATGGTCAATTGGTGTGTATGGATAAATTGGTTCTTCAAGATTGTGCTTATTGAGGAAGGGTGGCTGAGTGGTCTAAAGCACTAGGTTGCTAACTTAGAGAGGGTAACACCTCCGTGGGTCCGAATCCCACTCCTTCCTCCAGTTTTGCGCCTATAGCCTAATGGAAAAGGCGGGAGGTTTCTACCCTTCTAAATCGGGGTTCGAATCCCTGTAGGCGCTCCATTGGCCCGTAGCTCAACCGGGGGAGCGTCCCGCTCATAACGGGAAGGGAGTAGGTTCAAGTCCTACCGGGCCAACCAAAAATTATGCGGAGTACCGTTCCCTTCGCCTTCAGCATTCCGGATGTAACTGAGGGTGACCATTAAACGGAAGGGTGGTGAAGTCGAGAGGTTCGATTCCTCCGGGATGCCGCACCATAAGGGTTGTAGGTCATGGTGACCAAACGGCCTCCAAAGCCGTAGGAGAGGGTTCGATTCCTTCACTTCCCGCCAGATATAAGGAGGCAGAATGAAAAAGTTCGGTGGGCTTCTTTACAATATTTATTATGGCAGACCTAAGATCAGTATTTGTAATTGTGATTGTAAACGTTGTAGAGACACTGGGGTTAAATATATGCCTTCAGATAGTACCTTTGAATTTTGTGATTATTGCGATAAAGGACCGTTGATTAAAAGAGTTATAAAGGAGACACGCAATGCCTAACTGTACTTCATGTGGTCAACCGATTCCAGAGGGTCAGGGTAGTTCCTGTTCCATGTGTTACGGAGATGTAGCGCATGGAACAGATGGATATTATCAGGATTATATGGATAGGTGCCGGGAACAGGAACAGGAACAGGAGTGAGATATTGGGTTGTCAGTATTGTGGAGCTAAAATAATAATTAAAGATGGGACATTTCTTGGGTTTACAAAACTCAGAGTGCCTGTGTTAACCGCTGTTTGTACAAAGGGGCATAAGTTACAAATACAGTTACAAGTAATAAACAATATGAGAATGATTAAAGCTGAATCATTCCCACCAAAACATGGGGAGTGGTTTAAAAACAAAACATTATTTCTTGGGTGTCCTATTTGTTTAAAGTTAATATCTATTGGTGATACTCATTTGATTGATAATAAGGGTAAAGTTACGCCCAGTATAATCTGTCCTCATGGGTGTGGCTGGCACACATTTATAACTTTAGATGGGTATGAGATAACAGAGAGTGAAAAATGAGATTCAATGAGGCTGTCCAAGAGTTCAATGACTGGATGATAACCATTCCAAAGAAGGTAAATTGGGATGAGTATATTCAGGAACTGGAAGACGCTCATGCCAACGGGGATGTTGCCAACTTCCGTGTTGCGAATTTCCCGAAGAAAATGCGGCCGGGGGATAAGTGTTATATCGTTCATGATGGAGAGATGAAGGGATGGACAGAGGTCAAGGCTATGAAACATTGGCCAGAAGGTTTTGAATGTTCTTCTACTGGACAGGAGTGGCCGCCGGGGAAATATATTCAACGATCCTGTGAATTCCATGCGATTGATTCTCCACCGAAAATAACTGGGTTTCAAGGAGTCAGGAGAAAAACTGATGGGATGGGGTAATTGTGGGATCGATTCACAGGGCAGGATGATTGGTTACAGCTTTACAGCTATCTGTGACCACCCTGACTGTGAAAAGGTGATAGATAGGGGTCTAGCCTACGTCTGCGGAGATATGCACGGAGAGGACATCTATTCGTGTGAGAAGTATTACTGTGATGATCACAGGAGGGTTTACGTAGAAGATAACGAGTCTGATATTTGTTATCTGGTATGTGATGACTGTGAAGAGGGATTCAAGGATGTACATTCCGGGATGGAGTGGGATGATATGGAGGGGTGTTGGCGGCCAGAAGGAAGCAAATCATGTGGTTGTAAAGAAGACTGTCCCATGGAATGTAAAGGGGAATGCGGCTGTAAGAATTGTAGAAGGAAGTGGGCAATGTTTCAGGCTACCAGAGGATAAGGAGTTATCATGACATTAACAACAGACCCGAATGATCCACGGTTGAAAAAAGGTGTGGGTTCTGAAGAAGGTGGACAAGACGAAGTTCATTTGGTCTTATCCAAAAAAGAAAGAGCCAAGGGTTTTATTCGCCCTTTGCGTCATTCATATATTCATTCTGGAAAACAACCAAAATATTCTCTTCGTGATCTTGATGAGGATGAATTGGAACGACACAAAGGATGTGGGTATGTTAAATATGAAGAATACCCTGAAAGTGAATCCCCGATTTGTGGAAGGTTCTGGACACAAAAAGGCTTGGATAAGATGAATGGATGTGGTACTATAACAAAAATGACCTCAGAACTTGCCGAAACTCATGCAAGAGACCCTAAATTTTATGGGGGCACTTATTGTGTGGGGTGTCAAGAATATTTATCAGTAGAAGAATTTAAGTGGCTGGATGGTGAAGGGATGGGAACATAATATGAACAAATCATGTGAATGTTGTGAAAAGGTATTAGGGCTTTGGTATCGTCAGGAATTAAATGTGTGGTTATGTTATCGATGTTTTATGATAACTCGTGTTGCTCCTATAACATATAAGGATTTATTGTGGGCTATCGATCAACTTCATACTCACCCAATGATGGAAAACAGTTATAATATTCCACGGGATCATGTGATTGTTGATAAAGATGAGTTTTTTAAAGTGAAATATCATGGGCGGTAGAAATGATTAACTTTATACAAATGGATGAAGACACTCAAGTAACTTTCATTCTTTTGGAAGAGGATGGGGTTTTTGCGGCACAGGGTCTTCAGAGAGATATTGTCGGACAAGGTGATACTCCTGAAGAAGCCTTTGAAGATTTTTCGAAAACATATGATGCTGAGATGAGGTTATTGGGAAGAGAACGTTTTTTGAAAATCCCCCCTGCTCCGGAGTATTATCAAAATTTGGCAAAGAAGGGGGTTGGGTTTGAGTGTATTCATAAAATTGATGAGAGATGATTTATTCGGTGGATATGTTATAATATATATGGGGGTATAGCTTAGTGGCAAAGCAGTGGGCTTTTAACCCTCTGACTGGAGTTCGATTCTCTGTGCCCCTACCAAATAATATCGGAGGTTTTGATGACCTTATTAGAGGCGGCAGAATCATTAAGCGACATCCTTCATGAAATTGAGGCTTCTGGGGTTGAATTAACTAAGAGCCAAGACTTGAGATGGTTTGATGCTTCGATGGTTATCAATACTGCCCATGCTACGAAAAACACAGTTTAGCGGGTATGGCCAAGCGGCTAAGGCGAGAGGCTTCCACCCTCTTATGCGAGAGTTCGAATCTCTCTATCCGCTCCATTTTTTATACAGCCATACAAGAATTTGTATTGATGTATACAAGTTCTTGTATGAAAATATACAAGCCTCCGTTGCGTAATGGAGAACGCATCTGGCTACGAACCAGACGGAATGCAAGTTCGAATCTTGCCGGGGGCTCCATTTTTGAAAGGATATGTTATGATAGGTAGACTAATAATGTTCGGAGTTTTAGGGGTTATGGTTTGGAAGGTTCCCATCATTCTGGCCATAGTGGTTCTGTTTTTCCTTGGGGTGAATCTTGCTCACGGTAAGTCTGAGTGGCCCAAGGATTATTACCGGAAATCAAAAGCACCCGTTACATGGAAGCAGAAAATTAATCCGTGGTGGTGGATGCTTAACGATGATGACCCTGTGTACGCCATTCCCGCCGATGGAACGCCAGTAAAAAATGACTGGTTCCATCCGACGTGGCCCCAGTGGTTTCGAAAAATTGCGTGGGGATGGAGGAACCCAACCTGTAATCTTGACAGGTACGTCCTTGGGTTCTGGGACAAACGGGATTGGTGGACAAGGGAACGAGGAGATAACCGGGGCTGGACAGGAGAGGATTGGAACGGGAAGGATACCATGTGGCCTCTACCCGGAGAACGGTGGGCTATCGCTCTTCCATTCATCAGTTTTCAAACCGCAAGGAACAAGAAGGGAAAGTATTGGGAGTTCTATCTGGGATGGAAACCGAACAGTGAATTTGCGTTAGGGTGTTTCAGGAGAAAGGGATAATGTCTAAACAAAAAATAATAGAAATGGAGGAAGTTCTTAGGGAGATTATTAATCGTCCTCAATGGTTGGGACAGTTGATAGCCGCTAAGTATTTAAGAGGGGAAGATTGGAAAAGTCATTCTGAGGAAATACAATTGAAAAACAAACCATTGGAGAAATCATAATGCATACAGTAGTTTATGGACCGGGACCAGATGGAGATTATGGTGCTAAACGGGCAGAACGGGCACGGCTGAAGCAAGTACGGTGGGATGGGTATTTCCTGCGTGTGGCCGATGCTGTGGGTAGTAATTCCCAGTGTCTCTCCCGGAAAATTGGAGCAGTGCTGACCCGTGACAAGTCCATTGTTTCAACTGGGTATAATGGTCCCCCAGTCGGAGTTCCAGTTTGTTCGGAACGGTATCATATTGACCCCATGGTTGAAAATAAGGTCTGTGAGATGGACTACGGTCCTGATCCAGATGATCTAATATGTCCCAGATACTTCTTTGGTTTCAAGTCCGGGGAAGGTCTTGAATACTGTGTAGCCGGACATGCTGAAAGAAATTCACTTATTCAAGCGGCTAAAAATGGTAGCGCAACTTTAGATACCACGATGTATATAAATTGCCCGGTTCCCTGTAAGGATTGTTTGATTGAGATCATCAACGCAGGGGTATCGGAGGTTGTCTGCACCACGATGGATTATTATGATGAAGCGTCCAAGTATTTGATCACGAATAGTGACTTGGCCGTCAGAACTTTCGAAAAGGAGGTAATGGAGGGGTGATATTACCCTATTTAGACATTTCATTACCCCATTAATGGTGGCCGTAACTCAATGGTAGAGTGTCCGGCTGTGACCCGGATGATTCCAGTTCAACTCTGGACGGTTACCCCAATTGGCTCAGTGGACCATTGGTAGGTCGCTTGCCTGTCGAGCAAGTGTATGAGGGTTCAATTCCCTTCTGAGTCGCCAAAATATAATGTCGCTTTTATAGGACATAAGCTATAGAATAGTTGCTTAATGCACAATAAAAGTATCATTATGCGCCTCTATGCTAATTGGCAATCGCAAACAGACTTAAAATCTGTTGACTCCCGGTTCGACTCCGGGGAGGCGTACCATAAGGGGGTGTGGCCCAACGGCAGAGGCATTGGGTTCAAAACTCAAGAGTTGCTGGTTCGAATCCAGCCACCCCTACCACTTGACAATAATTGCTGTAAGACCTAGTTTTACTGGTACTTACTGCGAATGATGTCAAAAGATAATGAGTAACATATTAACCATTAACTGCTATAATGGTTAATATATGATCCAAAAGGACAGATTATGATGTTATATCCAAAAATGACAATCCCTTTATTAAACCACAGATTTCCACCGTTGTTGGTTGGACCACACCCAAACTTTACTGGAGAGGTTCAAAGGAATTGTCGAAACGGGTTTTCATATTTGTTAATAAGGTTGACACACCAAACATATTTTATGTTGGTGCAATAATGGGACTGTAGCTCAAACGGTAGAGCGCCTGATTGAAGATCAGGGCGTAGTTGGTTCAATACCAGCCAGTCCCACCAAACGAGTCTGTAGCTCAGTGGGAGAGCATCTGGTTTACACCCAGAATGCCGTAGGTTCAAGCCCTACCAGACTCACCAAATATAAGGAATTCACATGGAATTCATTGGAACGGTTAAGTTCAATACTGAAGTCTTTGACAAGACACAGAAAACCATCTATAATATGGATATTAAGGAAGAACTGTTTTTTATAATGATGAATGAACTAGGTGAACAGATAAAGGTTTGGATTGAAGAACAGTATGGTGAGGAAATGAAATACAAATTCGGTATCCAAGAATGTGGGTGTTGGGGTTTTTATCCCCACTCATGTTGGAAGAACAGTCGCCCGGTGTAGCTAAGCGGCTTAGCACCGTCCCGATAAGGCGGGGCACATTGGTTCGAATCCAATCACCGGGACCATATAATTCACAGGAGGTTGTTATGAAAAAGTTGAGTATTATCCTGTTAGTATTGGCCTTTTCTTTGGTCTTCGCTGTTCCGGTCATAGCCAATACCCCGGAATCGGGAGAGACTGTCGAAACTCTTCAGTATACTAAAGATAATTACCGGGATGCATACGCCGGGTTAATTACGGATTATACTGATCAAGAAGTGGGGGTGGGAGCCGTTCTTATAGATCAAAGTCAGATTGACATTATAACCGAATCAGAGGTTATTGAATTAGTATGGGCTTACGAATGGAAAGAGGGGTTTGGGCGGATAATTCATTATACAGGTATGACTGGGAGAACTCCTGTTCTGGTGCTTATCGTTCAAAGCTTAGAAGAATTGCATTATGTTTATGCGGCTCATGAAGCTACGAGGTTTCTTAATATGTGGTTAGAAATTCGATTCATTACGCCGGGAATATTTGAATGATTGACCCGTCAACCCTTATGATAGTGACCATTGGTCTCCCCCGGAGCGGTAAATCCACATGGGCCAAAAAGATGGCCAAGGAAAAAGGATACGCTATCGTCAACCCGGACGCTATCCGGTTGGCCCTTCACGGTCAAGCTTTTTATGGGGATGCTGAACCTATGGTGTGGGGTATCGCCCAGACTATGACCCGTGCCCTGTATGAAGCTGGACACCGGGGAGTTATTATCGATGCTACTAACACCACAGAGAAGCGCCGGATCATGTGGCGTATGATGCACCCTCGGATTATCTGGGCGGTCTTTGATGTGCCTTTGGAGGTTTGTATTGCACGGGCCAAGGAAGGTGATAACTCCGATCTTTTTGATATCATTATGAGGATGCACAAAGCCATGGAACCTCTGAGGGATGAGGATCAGGCATCTTTTATTGATCAAACGGGGAATAGGTTGAAACATGAACCATCGGGGTGGAGAAAGAGTCCAGACTTTCAAGAAGGATCAACGGTATGATAAAAGTTTTTTTGATGGATGGGAATGCTCCCATATCCACTTTTCATCTATCCGTTTTACCGAAATCGGGAGAACGGCTTCTCGTGAACATCAAAGGTATCATTCGGAAGTATGAGGTAGAGCGGCTAGAATTTTACGTCCAACCCGGCGAACCAGAAAATTCGCATATTAAGTTATACTGTTTTGAGGTTGATTTATGACTGGAGAAAAGACTCTTCAAATAAAAGAAGTGACCCACGATTTGACTATTCACGAACAGGCAATGATTTTGGCGGTCTCTCATCTTGTTCCGATACAACGGGGAATTGTTGTGATGGTGGGTGTATATCCGTTTGTTGTCTGGAATAACGGGACTCACATCCTTGTTCTTAAATGGGATGGACCGGATAAACACCCATCTCCCGGCACTATAGTTGACATGCAAGATCAAAATACGGAACTATTAGAAAGTCTTAATGTTCCAAAGGGAGCGATGTTGAACTAATGAGGGGGTGGTTGAAATTAAACCATCTTCTGATGAAATTTCACCCAAAACATGATTTTCACCGGATGGTGAAAAGGAGGATTAAGAATGAAATGTTATAAAGAATTGTGGGATGAGATTTTTTATGAATATATAACACAAACCCCTCATAACACGCTTGCTCATAAAAGCGATGCTGAGCGTTTGGAGGATCGCATTGGAATTTTTCTTTCCCGTCTTGATGAAAAGGAAATAAATGAAAATGGACTGTGATGGGTCTAAAAAATGTAAAGGTAAAAAACTTGGGGGGCATTGGGGAGATTGTCCGGCTTCTCCTGTAAGTGTGGGGGAAGAGATTATCGTGATAGACCCGGCGGTGGCTGATAAAGACATTACCACATATTCCATTCCTGTTCCACAATGTGATCTATGTGGATTTACCCCAGCGGCCATGCAGATAGAAGAAGATATCCCACAGAATCCGAGTGATATTACAGAAGCGCCGTCTATCACTCGTTACTGTCTGGCCTGTTATAGTGGTCGGAAGATGATACACGAATTGGTCAAGAAAATTTTCCACCATAAATTGCAACCATCAAGGGATACTATGGTGGAAATGGAAAAGACTGTTGGAGAGATTGTCTCGATGAGTAGAAAGGTATTTCTCTCCTACGAAGATAAATAGTTGTAGAAGGTATATATGGGGCGGCCAGCGGGACTGGATCGCTGATTTGCACTCAGAGGAACTAGGGTTCAATTCCCTATCGCTCCACCAATTATTTTTGGAGACGTAGATGGCGTTTTTAATGAACCAGAAAGCGAAATGTCCAGAATGCAAAACGACCTATGAGGTTTTTCGGGTAAGACAGGATGAACCCATTATAGAACCTTGTGGCCCGTGCGCTGTGGAAAAAATGGCTGAATTGTTTTTCAGACAGCCAGAGCAAATTGAGTTTGAATTCGCTTTCTCACATAAGAAAGTCCTGCGTTTTGGGCTGGGGTCGTTGCTTAAAGCATAAGACGTACACCCTTAACGTAGGCATCCTTTACTACTGGGGCCAATCTAGCATAGTAACTCCTGTGGGTTAGGAGTTACTATGCACAATCTATTCACATTTCTATTCGTAAATATGTCGGAGTATAGCTGAGACTGGTTTAGCGCATGGTTTGGGGCCATGGGACGGAGGTTCGAATCCTCCTACTCCGACCACTTTTCTATTCAAAATCTATTCACGTTTCTTATATATATTTCTCCTTGACACTATCCCTTAATGTGTTACATTATAGATGTTGAAAGGAGATAGTATAATGAGCAAAGACGAGGCTACGTTGGCGGTGTTTTATATGACTGAAGATATCAGGCATAGGGCTGAAACTGAAGCTGGTCATTATGAGCCTTATTGTTTAACTGATAGGAAGTATCCATTCCTTGAACCAGAACAAGAGATCGCTTATAAATGGCAGACAGGACGGTTTGGTGGTTTTTGGATGGCTTTTTTTGATAACGTCCATCGGGCAGATAGTGGAAATCTTATGCGGTTGTTCAAAACGTTTCCAGTAGAAACATCTGCAATCAGATTATTTTATACTGTTCCCGGTTGGTACGAAGAGGTAGAGAAACTGGTTGAGGAATTTAAAGACAAATAAGGGAGGTTTATCATGGCTAGATTAACATGTTGCTGTTGTGGGGCTGACCTTGGGTTCGATGATTCAGACCCTTATGCTGACCCGGATTGCATGGAATGTTTACGCCGAGAAGATGAGGCACATGATGAAAGGGAAGACCTTTCGGTAGAAGAGGAACTGGATGTCGTTGGTGGCGTCTGAATGAATTTATGAACCTCTTACCTTTCATAATTTTTCCGGCGGAAGAGGACGCCACGTGTTATGTTTGCCGAAAAGATTTTCCGGCTGATAAAATATATCTTTGTGGTCCTGACCATTATCCATATGACGGAAACTCAAACATGATTTGTGAGGATCATATTGACCCCGAAGCGGAAATCGTGATACTGGAAGATAAAGAAATTCCGTTATTTGGTTATGTCTGTCCTCACTGCAAAAAAACGTTTCCAGCATTTTATAAAAATAAAGGAATAGGGAGAATAGTGGGATATTGGGGAAACGGTCAGCGATACAATTTTCGGGGACCAGTGGCAAATTTTAATCGCCATGTTAAAGCATGTTCAAAGAAGGAGTAACCATGTGGGAAGCTGAAGAGAATATCCAAGACCTTGAGGTTGGGGATAAGGTGACGATCCACGATCACTACCACGGCCCTACCAGACTTACAAAAGTGGTCCGTCTTACGAAGGCCATGATTGTGACCATAAAGGATGGCCGGGAAGAGAAATGGTCTCGCAAGACTGGTAGAAATTATGGTCAGGATTCCAACACGTGGTATACTGGACAGACTATTGCGGCCACGATGGATGATGATCATTATGCTCTTATTCGCCGTATCCTAAAAACTCATTGTCCTCATATTAAATGGAAAGAGGTGACGGAGGCCACCTTGATAGAATTTTGGGGCTTTTACAAGTTGCTTCCACGGAAGGAGTAATTATGAAAATGTGGCCGTTGAAGCATCTTAATTATGAGCGTTGTCCAATCTGCGGCGCAGAGGTACAGGGGTTGTATGTATCTTCTACCCATTGCTCTGGCGAACAGTTTGAACATGTCAAGTTTAAGTGTGGTGCCAAAATAAAATATGTACCAAACTTCAAACGAGAAGAAATTGAAACTCAGTGTTCCAAACATCCAGACGAGGTGGAGAAGTTAGTGCGGGATAAGGAAGCTCTGGAGAGTATTCTGAAAAGGGTCAACAAGAGTGCCCTGTCCGCTCACCGTAAGGAGGGTCTAAGGAGGCATATTGAATTCTTGATACCAAAGGAGTGGTAAGATGGCTTTATCAAATTGGGCAACAGTAGCTTTTGATCATAAAGGACAGTCCGGTGTGGGTTGGATTAAGAATCCTCGTGGAACAGTTTTGCGTATCTACAAGAATTGGGTCTACCTGTCCAATAAGAAGATGTGGACTGAAGGCATGGATTATATACACCCGACTATCGCCCACATCAATGCGGGTGATCTGACTGTCGGTGGATTTGAAATTCATGCTAAACGTGGCCCTCAGAATACCATCTTCGTAGTGGGGAGTTATCGGTATGGCCGGGGATACAATAGACGGTTCTTCGGAGGTATCGGTGGGAACCCGTGGCGTGATATAGTAGCTGACGTGCTGAAGGAACACGGCATTGTCGATGACGGGGAAGATATATGGTGTGACACGTGGGAGATTGACCCAGACGGTGATGAGATTCGTTCAGTGGTGAGCGCCCGGACCCAAAAGGCTCTTACCTATCACCGGGAAAGAGAACACGGCAAGTACGATATCTCCAAGGATTATCTGGGGATCACCAAAAGGACATTCCAAGAGTTTTGTGTCTGGTTGGGACACCTTGATTTGATACATGATAAAAAGTATCAAGAGTGGTATAACACTATAACAAATTTGGACCCCGTGTGTTACAATCAGGGTGATGCATTTTTTGGTGGAGTGCTTGGAGTTGACATTCCAACGTCTCCAATAGGGGGAGTACAGGAAATTCCAATGTTGATTCAATTATTAATTTGATATAAATATTTACTTGGAGGTTTATCATGGCGTTCTGGATATGGTTGGCGCTTATCACTGGATTGCTGGCTGGCTGGGCTTCTGGGTACTCCATCGGGAATCAAGCTGGACAGATGGATGAACGCCGGAAATGGGAAGAGTGGTCTGAAAATCTAGCCAACCATTTCAGAGATGCTCAAGATGTTGGTTCTGAAAATTATATTAGAAACGAAAGGCCGGAGTAGCTTTAATTGGTAGAGCGCCGCACTTGTAATGCGGATGTTGCGGGTTCAAGTCCTGTCTCCGGCTCCATTTTATTTTGAGGTGATTATGAAAATTCCGTCATGGCTCCAGAAACAATTGACCTTCGTTCTGACAGAGGCTGGGGATGTGGTCCGGGCGTATAACACAGACGCCAAAGATTTGAAAGACAAGGTGGCACGTCTCCAGAAATCCCTTAGCTGGCTCTTGAAGAAATATCCTAAATACATATTCGATGATGAGGGCGTGAAGTGGTTCGTCACTACCATCGGCTATAAACCCGTATACATTCTTTATGGTCCCCGCAAAGGAGAATGTGTTGGAACACTGTTGATGGATCAGCGAACTCCGGGATATTTTGATACGGAAGCAGATGCTATTGAGTGTGTTCTGGGGAACCATATGGATATCTTTGAATACAGTTATGTTTATGCCATTATCGAACCGTTTGGTTCCGGACTCTACCCGAATGAGTCTTATAAACGGGAGAGATTCTTCTGGTGGTACGCTGGGAAGTATATGGAAATTGGCCGACCCCATTGGGCCAAACAAACGGTGAATTGGGGAATGGGATGACAACTAACACTGATAAAAGATTAGGGGTGAAGAAACATAAGGATTGGTGTTGCTATTGGGGGTTCGGTCGGGATACAACGATGTGCTGTTGTTTTGAGTGTACCTGTAATGATGATTGTAGTTACGCTTGTGCTGGGGAATGTGGTTGTAAAAGTTGCCACGTTTCAATGACTATACAGGAGTGTTACCGTGACATTAAAAATAGAAAGACGTAGCTTTCTAAAGACTTTGGGCGCTGGTTTTGCGTTAATGGCTGTCAGTCCTACCAAATTGTTGGCTATGCTCCCGAAACCAAATTCGGGACCATTCGTTTTTATCAGTGATTGGCATTACGGAATTGATAGTATAGATATGGAATTTCATTTGAGAAAAATTCTAACAACGGAATTTGGTGAACGAATTGACCAAGACCTTTTAATGACAATGGGAGACACATTTCATGAAACGCTTTTTTCGAAGAATGCGGTCACGGATTAGAGATTTTAAATTCAATATCAAGATACGACTCCAAAGAAAATTTCGGGGTTATTCTGATGATGAGGTTTGGGACTTGGGGTATTCCACTTTGTACTGGATGCTTCCTCGGCTCAAGGCGTATCGTAAAAATTTAATGGGCCATCCAATGCCTCTTACCTCTAATCAATGGGAAGCATACGTTGATAAACTCATTGCGGCCATTGAATTGCTGGCGGCGGACAGGGATGGAACCCTTCCTCCAGATGAGTTTGGCCAACCCCGTTATGGCCTGAACGTGGAAGAGTATGAACAGATTGATGAAGCCCTCAGATTGCTGGGCTTTTGGATACTTGCGATCTGGGATTGACATTACTCCAACGTTCTGGTACATTATTCAAATACGCTTCAAATGAGAAAGGATAGGTTTGTGGTAGAGAAGATCGACGGAACTTATATTTCTTCGTCTTTTAGAGGAAACCGCAGAAGCTCACTCATCGTTTCTTATTACACTAAGAACGGTGAACGGCGTTACAAAGAATACAAAATCCCCGAAGATTTCAAACCCCGATTAGGGTGGGCTTTCCACGGAGAGTCTGAGTGGAAGTCTTTGAACGGCACTCCCGTATACCTTCAGGAATTCAATTCCATTAACGAATATTATGAAGCGGCTCCTTATGGGGATATCCATAATCCCAACAAGTTGTCACCCCTCCACGATATTGCTATCCCTACCCAGCTTATTGCTGAGGTGTTCCCAAGGAGTGAGCGTTCATTCACATGTCCTTTTATCCGAGTGGGGGTATTAGATATTGAGGTTGATACCATGGGTGGATTTGCGAAACCCGACAACCCCTTCCAACCTATCGTAGCCTTGACCTATTACGATGTTGCTAGAGATAAAAAGTATGTTTTCTCAGCACCTCCAGATGGTCAGTCGGATTATGTTCCACATGAGCCCAACGTGCGGTACTTCAACTGTTCTGGGCCGGATGGAAAACTGAACGAAGCGTTCCTTATTAAATCATTCATCGACGTGTTTTCTGGGGAAGGTGGTAAGGACTATCCGGATGTCTTAACAGGGTGGTTCTCATTCGGGTTTGATATCCCATACTTCATCAATCGTATCAAATATCTGGCGAAGTACGGTCAAATTGAAGAGAAAATAATGTACAAACTATCTCCCTTCAGAACTATCCGAGAAAAACGGGTTATTGCTGATTCAGGATTGAGGCATCAAGATGTTGAAGGTTACACTATTACTGGCGTGGCTCACCTTGATTATATTGAATTGTATAGGAAGTTCCAACCGGGGGGCCGGGAGAGTTTTACATTAGATTACATTTCCAAGTACGAATTGGGTAAAGAGAAAGTTGACTACCGGGATAAGTATGGTGACCTTGCCACCCTTTACCGTCAGAATTTTCAATTGTTCGTTGAGTACAACATTTATGACGCCGATCTTGTTAAGATGTTGGATGACAAACTTCAGCTTATCCAACTGGGAGCCACCATTTCTTACATGGCCGGACTGGGGGATTTTGAACAGGTGTTGGGCACCTTGCGTATCTGGGAAGCTTATCTATATAATATTCTGAACGAACGGAAGATTGCCACACCAACCCGTGAGACTAAGCGGTGGACTCCTTACCCCGGAGCGTTCGTGAAGGAACCTATCAAGGGGTTGGATGAATGGGTTATCAGCTTTGACGTGGCATCGGAATATCCAACATGTCTTATCAGCAACAACATTTCCCCGGAACGGAAAATAAACGAAAATGAACTCCCGGAAGCTTTACAGGCATTGTCAGATAATGTAACCGTGGATGGGTTAGTCAACGGGTTGGTAGATACCTCTATCCTTGAGGAGTACCCGGATTATAATCTATGTGTGGCGTGGCAGGAGGATCAAACTGTAGAAGCTGGCGGCCGAGAGTATGGTCAATTTTACTACCGGGACGGCGGAACTCTTGGATTCATTCCCGAAGTGGTCAAGGATATCTTTGAACAAAGAAAAACCACTCAAAAAGAGATGAGAACACTTGAACAGCAACTTGATGATGAGATGACTGGTGGGGGGCATATTGATGAATATCGTTATTTGGAGGATGAAATAGCCGCTAAGGACCAGATACAGTATGCTCTCAAGATTCTCCTGAACTCCCTGTACGGAGCCTATGCTAACAAGTTCTTCCCCTATTATGACGTGGCGCTGGCTTCATCCATCACACTGACATCCCAATTTTATATCAAATCAGTGGAGAAGGCTATTAGTGAGTACCTGACACTCGCATTTGGGCCTCTGGAGACGTTTACTGCTGAGGGGGTGCCCGTGGTACACCCTTATATCAAAATGATTGATACAGACAGCGTGTACGTCCGTCTGGGGACTGTGGTGACTCAGCGGTTCCCTGATGGGGGCTCACAAGAAGAAATCGTCCGATTCTTAAATAGACTTAGTGAACAAGTATTATTACCTGTCATTGAAAAGGCATTCCATGATTGTGCTGTAAAGTTGAACTCCAGTGTCAATTACATGTCTATGGGCCGAGAGAAAATTTGTGGTGGGGTCATTGCGCTGGCTAAAAAGAAATATGCTTATATGGTGTTGGATGATGAGGGTAAAGATTACACTAAGAACCCCAAGATTGATCAGACCGGAATTCAGGTGGTACGGTCAGATAGCCCACAAGTTATTCGGGACTGGCTCAAGGAATCACTGCGGATGGCATTCCTTGAAGACAATGATACACTTATTGATTTTATCAGGGAAAAGAAGAAGGAGTTTTTCACGTTACCGTTTGAGGCCGTGGCATTCCCCAAAGGAGTCAATACGTATGATAAATATCGTGATACTAAGATAATAACCGTTCCCGGTCTGGACGGAGAAATGGTCAAAGTGTTGGCAGACAAAGAGCATGATGAACTGAAAGGATTGCCTATTCAAGTCCGAGCGTCTATGGTTTATAATCAAGCTGTAAAGAAGTATGGTTTGGAAAATAAATATCCATTCATCGCTGAAGGAGAGAAAATTAAATTTGCCTACATGATTGAGCCTAATGTTTTACGTTCTAATGTGATCGGTATCAGTACGAAGTTTCCACATGAATGGAAGGATATTATCCAAGTGGATTATGGTCTTCAGTGGAAGAAAGCGTTTATCAATCCATTAAAGGATATTCTTGATACAATAGGATGGACTACGGAAAGAGTTGTCACGATTTGGGATATGATAAATAATTGATATAAATACTTAAAATGGCGGGAGCGAGAATGCAATCATCAGAAATGGTTCACTTGGTTCAGGGTATAGATTTTCTGTGTGAATTAGGGGATTATCGGGAAATAGAAAACGGGGGAGAGGTAATTGACCTACCCCCAACCAACGTGTTGACTATTATGATGGTGGAAATGATTACAGGAGGGGAGTGGCAAACAGTTGATCATATGATAGATGATCTAATGTCTTATTACGATATTGAAACTGCCAGACCTTTTTGGAAAGCACTAGAAGGAACCCAATTTTGTAAAAAGGATTATAATAATCCAGTGGTTGGATTTATCAACGGCGTTCCTTTAAAACGGACATCATTGATTAATTATACAAAGAAAATTTTAGAGAAGGTGTTTCAGAGAAGTATGAAAAGGGGTCTTGATCCGTTAGATGTTGTGCAGGGGCTGGCGTTGGCACTTAATACGGATGTTGAAGACATTATTGATAAAATTAAAAAGATTGTACATTATTACATCAATAAGATGGATAAAGGAGAAATACGATATGAGCAATAAAACTCCAAAAGAGGTTATGCTGGAAAGCTTCGAAGCAGAGGAATTGGCCGAGAAGGAAACCATGAATCGATTGGAAGAGGCCAGAGAAACCATTGAAGAGGATAAGGGTAATAAGAATGCCATTGTTCATGATGCTGATGGCAAGAAGCTGGGGAATCTGGGCAACCAGATCGACTGGGCGGCTTTTGATGATTATGAGGGGCTTGGCCCCACAAAGAAAATCAAAGGCAAGGAGATGTTTGTGGTGCCCGGAAAACTCTTCACCCACATCCCGGCCGTCAAAGGTGTAAAAACCGTTTATGTGTCCGTGTAAAATTTTCACTTGACAACAGTTCAAAAATGATTATACTTGAATTGTAAGTGGTTGAGAGAAACAAATTTATTTTGAGTCAAGTGAAAGGAGGTTATATATGAGATAAACAAAATAACCTGTTAATATAAAAAAATAAGACAATCTAAAAAGAAATGAAAGACCAAAAAGGGAGCCTGTACATACAGGCTCCCTTTTTGCATGTTTTTACTTGACATTCTCTGAATAAGAGGTATATTTCTATACAAAGGAGGTGTTTAATATGACTGACACCGAATATCAAAAGTACGTAGATGAGCTTTGGGTGATGTTGGATAAAGAACTGGTACACGAAAAGACGGCCATTGGTAAAGCCAAGTTGGTTTTTTTGATATTGGATGGTGTGACCGTCGAAGACCTTATGAGGGCTGGCATTGATCTTGGCCGTGCTCGTACACTTATCTTTCAAAACTTCCTTACCAACAAATTCATTCGTCGGGTTGAGCGCCGGGTGTATGAGGTAACCAAAAAAGGTGCGAAAGAATTCAGGAAACCACCCCGGAAGCGTGGACGCCCGACCAAGACTATCAAAGTTCCAGCGGGTCTCACGGTATCAACCCACACCAACCTTATGGATGCGCTTGCTGTAATGCGCCCCGTATTGAAGCGGATAGTAAAGCTTAATCCAACAACAGAACGTGAACCAATTCGATATCAAGCCAGATGTGCGCTTGTTGAAATTAACATGCTTATCGAAACACTTCAGTAAATTCGGCCTCTAACAGGGAGAGGGTTAGCCTTCTGTTTGGCCCTCTCCCAGCTTAAAATTATTTAATAACATTTCCTGTTGAATCATATATACTTAAGAGAGTATATATCATAGCCCTCTAAATTAGGGGGCTGTCCCTTATGAAACACAGGAGGTGTGCATGACTGTAACGCCAGAGCCTCACAAACGAAATGTTACAAATGGTAACCCATCTTATCAAGGACAGCGGGTTAGCAAGGAGCAACTCCACAAAAGAATATTGAAACTTAGAACTGAGGGATTGTCTTATGATAAAATTGCTATTCAGTTAAGAAGTGAAGGTTATCGAATCAGTAAAAATACTGTAAGATATGTTTGTTATGAAGCTTCTGGGGGTAGCCCCGATCCTAAACACAAATCAACCAAGAAGCAACGGTCTAAGAAAAGTGTGGATAAAGATTGGAAGGATAAAAAGAAACCCCTAAACGTGGATACCACTATTAAATTAGAGGGACACGACCCCGGAAAATGTCCAGAAGAGCTTTTGAATGAAATCATTGCGAAGCAGAAGAAGGAGGGGATTTTTGATATAGATAAACCCCCTATCAAAATTACGACTACTCATCCAGTGGGGCTTTGTGCAATTTCTGATCTTCATCTAGGGAGTTCTGGAGTTAATTATGAATATCTGAAAGAAGTTGTCGAACTTATTAATGACACACCCAACCTTTTCGTGGCTATTGGCGGAGACCTTATCGACAACTTCATCATTCAGAAATTGAACATTGCCACGGAGCAACGTGAGTTCAAGGTTGAAATGCAATACAAGTTTGTTGCTTATATTTTGGATATGTTGGCAGGGCGTGTGCTGTGGATGATTCGTGGTAACCATGAGGCATGGACAGAGCGCTATGCATTCGTGGACCAAATGGCAAAGTTCGCCACATGGAAGAATCTTCCGTATTACAAGGACGGGGGTATCGTCAAACTGGACATCAACGGAATTCGATACAAGGTTCACCACCGTCATAAGTTCTGGGGGATGTCTAAACTGAATAGGCACAATGCCGGGAAGCGGATGTATGATTTTGGACAAGAGCCTTATGACATTGGTATTCTTGAACATTTCCATGAAGGGAGCATAGAGAGCTTCCATAGGCATGATGAAAAGCGTATCTCTATCAATAGTGCTACCTTCAAAGAGAAAGACCCATATGCTGAATCTTTGGGATACTATCACACGGGTATTGAAATTCCTGTAGCAATAATGTATCCTAATCAGAAGAAATTAGCTGTCATTGATGACATGGACACGGCCGCACTTACTTTAAGGGCAATGGCGGAAATGGAATGGAATTAAAGAGTCGTAAAAGTTGTAACAAAAAATGCCAACCTGTGATATAAATAATTTAAAAGGAGGCTGTGAAATATCTCACAGCCTATCACAAGGAGGCGTATTATGTTAGAATTTCTCACAATGATGTCAGTCATCGCAATGATTTTTTGTGCGGCCACAGCATTCGTAGCGTTTATCTCCGGGGTGCTACTTAAAGTCGCACGAAAGATAGGGGAGATTATTAAGACATAATCCCCAAGGAGGTTCGTTTGAGCCTGTATGAATATGATGTAAAGCAGATTCAGGAAAAGTATCTCGGATACATGAATCTCAAGGGACTGAAGCGGCATCACTCCGGAAAATGGAATTTCCGTTGTCCACTTTGCGGGGATTCCAAGCGTAATATCAACAAGAAGCGTGGTTGGTTTGAACCGGACATGAGAGTTTTTTCATGTTTCAATTGTGATCAGAGGGGCATATCATTTGAGAAATTTATGGAAATAGTACAACCCACTTTGCTTCATCAATACAAACAAGAGATTGGAGCGGCGTGGCTGGAGGACCGAGAGAAGAATGGTCCCCAATTGCCGCCTGAAGTTCATATTCCAGAAGAGCAGATTGAGTTTGAAGAAAAAGTCAAGAAGTTTGAGATTGAGTTACCTAAAGGCACCGTACCTGTCTGGGAATTACCAGAAGATCACCCTGTCCGTGTATATTTGACCGATAGACTTATCACCATGGAGATGTGTAAAGATCATGGTGTTTCCTTCTGTATGGCTGAGAGAGGGGATTACCAACAACGAATGATCCTTCCTTTTGTTTGGAAGACGGAGAAGCGTATTTATGGATTCCAAGCTCGGAGGTTAGACGGTGATGGGTATCCAAAGTATCTGACCAAAGTGTTGGATGGTCATCCCAAAATCTGGAACATGTTCAATGTTAATCATGATGGTACTGAGGTTGTGTATGTGACAGAAGGTGTCATTGATGCTATGTTCTTATCTAATTCCATAGCATTGTGCGGTTCTGATTTTTCTGCTGAATATCAGAAGGCACTCAAGTCATGGAATTTTTGTTTTGTTTTCGACAACGATGAAACCGGCCGAAAGAAATCAATCAAGTTTGCTGAATTAGGATATAAGGTTTTTGTGTGGCCCCCAGATTGTCCGGCGAAAGATGTCAATATGGCTATTCAAATGGGGCTGAATATAGATTTTAAAACATCTTACAGGTCTTATAAGGGCGTTGAAGCAGTGGTGAGAATTAAACTAGGGAGGTAGTTATGAGTGAACAAGATGATATTTTGAATGAAATTTTTCCGAAGAGTGTTTATCTGTCTGGGTCCATTGAGCATAACGAAGATGGTCATGATTGGTGGGATGATATTACGGGGTTATTTGAAGCCGAAGGTTTCAAGACATTAGACCCCACCAAAGGACAGGAGGAACTGGAAGAACGGTGTAGTGCCGCTAGTGGCGACAAGACTTCTGTTCAGTATAAAGACGCTATTTATGAAATCGTAAACAAGGACATAATAATGACTTGTGTCGGCCACGGTTCTTTCGTCCGATATTGTGAGGGAGTCCGTAGGGGTGCTGGCACCCATGGGGAGATTACCCTTCATAGGGCCATAGGACTCCCGGTTGTGGTCTGGGCCAACGGGTACGACAAACAGGATATTCCGGGGTGGGTGTGGGGGTGTACTAATTATATTATCAACGATAAAGAGGCCGCTGTTCACACACTTATTGAATTAGTGAAGATAAATATTTCTTCAGACACGTATATGATAACATTGGCCATTCAAGAATTGATGAAAGGATTGATCGGTGAAACTGGACAAAAAAACCAAAAAAGAAATTAAAGAGGTTGTCGAGGAGGCTACTAAAGAAACGCTTTCTGGCACCCTTTCTAAAATGTTGGGGAATGAACCTAAAAAGACTACGGCTGTCAGGAAACCGGGAACGCCACGGTCAACTTCTATTATCACCCCACACGAGGCGAGACCTCCGAAAATTCCCAAACCCCCGGCTCCCGGCACCCGGAAACGTCGCCATCCTATGGCCATTAAAGGACAGATATTATTCTGGCGTGATACTGTTATTGAAGTAATTGGGTTAGCGATTGGTATTGCCGTCGTGGTTGGTTTATTTATCCTTATTATCAAATGGGGACAGTGGCTCTGGAGGGTTCTCTAATGCCCACATATCAATATAAATGTAATCATTGCAGTCGAGTGTTTGAAGTGGATAAAAAGATCAGTGAATTTGATCGGGAAGAGTGGTGTCCCAAGTGTGATAAAGATACCCGAATTCAGATTCAGTTAATACCGTTTCATTTGAAAGGTTCTGGGTGGGCTCACCAAGACCCCATGAAAAATGATTTGGAGGGTCGGGATGGATATGATGTTCTCCAGTCAGAGGTTGATCGTCACGCAGATCAGGCGAAAAGGACCGATGACCGGATTGCTGAAGGTATGGAAAAAACCGGATAATGAAATATCAGGTAGATAAATTATGTCTTGCTCAGACCCGACCAACGGTTTGTGTTTTGGGTGTTCAAGATAAATGTTGTGCTGTTTGCGATGAGCGCATTCAGTGTGAGCAAATGAATTCTAAAATTGGCTCACCACTTCCTTGTATTCCAGAGTTCGATGAGGGGTGTGAATTTATTAAATTGAAACGTCGTAGGATTCTGGATGATGATAATTAAACTTGACATTTACAAAAAAATGGGTATAATAGGAGAATAGCTAAAGGAGAATCAGTGTATCCAGAAGCGTTAACAAAGAAAAGTGTGGAGAAGGAAACCATCGAAGAAATGTTTCCGATAGTGGTTAATCATTTGTATGATTGGCCCAATCCACGTAAGCTGTTAGGCGTGGCGAGGAAAGTGGGAACCAAACATTATAGCACTAAAGGATTAGCTTCGGTGGTTTTAGTAATGGCAGTAAATGATGCTTTTGTGTTTTTGGTAAATACGGCAACGTGTCGTGGAGGGTGGCTCCCGTTGCAGTTATTTCATAAAAATTATGAAAAAATAACCCGAAAGGAAGCGCTGAGGCGTTTAACCATGCATGGCAAGGGAGGTAGTTATGGGAAGCGTAATTAAAAAACGTCGTAAAATGATGAGTAAACACAAGCATCGTAAACGGCTTAAAGGAAGTCGTCACAAAGCAGGGAAGAAGTAATGAATTACAAATTAAAGCCTTTTGGTACGGATGGATGCTCCGGAAATATGTCGTGGTTATGGTCCAGAATAGCCGCTATCAGGAATACTTTATCTCCGACTATCGTTAGATACTTCGGTAAATGGTCTTCACGTCTTCCTTGGTATGAAGATTGTGTTGAGCATGACAAGACCTATTGGCTGGGTGGCAATCGCATGTCTCGTCTCCGGGCGGACGCCAAGCTGATGGAAGCGGTGGCCCGGAAAGGATATCCAGTTATCGGAGTCTACATGTTCCTTGGTGTTCAGCTTGGTGGATATGGCTGGAGGGCTGAAATTGGTTATTGGCTCACGAGGATTGTCAACTGGAATGCTACCCGGTATAACTGGGGTTATGGTTTCGGTAAGGGATACAAGTATAAGCATTCCCAAGAAGTCTTCAGGAGGTTGCAAAATGGAGAGTATGCAACGGAAACGGGGTGTACGAAAATCACCACATTCCCCGAATGAGAGGAATCCTAATCCACACAACATGCCTCAATTTTTAGATTGGTATTACAGGAGATCGGAAGACGGGCGGTTGATATTGGAGACGGCCCCGTTCCTTGCGGAAACGGAAACAGAGATTCGGCCTGAGTTTGAAAAAGAAGAAGGCTTTTTCCGGTGGCTAACCCAAGATGATATCGATTCTATCAATAACCAATTTCAAAAAATGTTGATTGAAGCTCTTTCGAAAGAGGTGCCGGGTGAGACTGCTGGCGATAGCGGATAACCACTTCTACCACAAAGAAATCATCAAACATTGCAATAGACCATTTCAGGATTATGATGAGATGAACGCTCACATGATTAAGAAATGGAATGCCGTAGTCCAGTCGGAGGATCGTGTTATTATCGTGGGAGACTTCTTCTGGTCCAAGGCTGGAAAAGAAAAGTTTGATGATCTTCTAGCTGAATTGAACGGCGTCAAGGGACTTATCCTTGGCAACCACGATGGTTGGTCAAAGAGTTTTTATCTATCCAAGTTTACTTTCGTGGCCGACAGACTGGATTGGAATCAATTCATTTTTACCCACTACCCCCTCAAAAAAATTCCCCATGGCAAGATTAACATTCATGGTCACACCCACCAATATCACCAACGTTGTGGACGTGAAATAAAAGCTATAACAAAAAAGTGGGATTGTGATAGAGTGTGTGTATCTGTAGAAGCAATTGATTATGAACCCGTGGTAATTTGGAAGGGAAAATCCAATGTCAGCCAAACCACTTCTGGTACAACTTCTTGAATTCACCGAAGCTGAAGGCGAAGAACTAAAGCTTCGGTATAACGCCATATATATGACCTTTTGGTCTGATGGTAAAATCACATTCTGTAAAGAGTTTAATAATCCCACCTCTATTGCTGATATTGATATGGAGCTTCCCCTGACCACGTTCCTTGAGGGGTTAAGAATCTTTGTCAAGAACGTTAACGATGTATTATGTGACGACGGATACCGAATATGCAACCACGAATAAGTTTTTGTCGGGGGTCTAACGGTGGGGAAGCTGTCTACCTGTATTATGAGGATAGCGGCGGTTATAGGATATTCGGCCCGAAGTGTTGGGGAAATATAACGGAGGTAATGTCTGTGGACGTTCATCCCAGTGATGTGGGTGTTGCCATATCTGCCTTACAATTAATGGTTAAAGAGGATTCAAAATGAAATTATTTGAAGCTGATGACCTGAAGATTCTTCAAAATCTTTCTCTTATTAACCCTTCGATTGTGTTTAGAGAGAGTGTAATAAGGGTGATGAAACGGAATAGTTCTGTGGTAGCTTATTACATCTGGAATAAGCCTGAAAAGTTTATGTTCGGAATTTATGATGTAAAACAATTCCTTTCCATTGTAGAGGTGATGGGTGGTCAAGAAGTAGATGTGAATATCAAGGATTCACACGCTGTCTTGAAGAGGAATGGTAAACGGTCTACCTATCGGTTCATGCCGATTGATGGAATCAAGGAAGCACCGGACCCGGAAAAATTGACAATGCCGGATGATGTTGTTACTATCTCCATGGAACAAAATGATATCAAGGAATTGCTTCGGGCTTCCACTATCCTAAACACGCCGGATATCAAGGCTGAAATCAGGAATGGTAAGGTTATTCTGTCCACGTTGGATAAGGACAACAAAACTAAGAGCGATTTCAGTCTGACCTATGAGGTAGATACCGGGAAGTTTGATCAAGAACATTTTGTGAGCGTGGAGAATATCACCATGCTTCCTAATGCTTATCGGGTTCAATTCACTAATCAGGGATTCGCTCGTTGGATACCCAAAGATTTGGACACTCTTATTTACATCGTAGCGTTCCAAGCCGAATAAGGAGGCATTATGGACCTCATGATACCGAGTTGGATGTTGTGGACATTCGTGGGTGCTGGGCTGGTCATTTTTTTAGTTTTCGTTCAGATTGGGATTCGGTTCGCCAAATTTCTGTTGGACTGGATCGCTCGTTTCACGGGGTGGGATTGATGGATAGACGTGACTTTCTGAAAGCTACGGCTGTTTTGGCCGGGATGATATCAGCGGGGGTCTTACCAAAAGGAAACGGGCTGGCCATCATACATCGTTGGGATGGCCAAAAGTTCAATCAGGTTCGAATGAGTGAACTTACCCCCGGTGATATATTCACTACCGAAAATGCAGAGGGTCTGTATAAGGCGGAAACTTGGCCATTCCTTCAACATTATTTACCCCCTTTACCTGATGGGAATTCTGTTATGGGGGTTCATGCGAGAAGATTGGAGATGTGATGACAGCGGCAAAATTAGGAGACCTTACCCAGAATCCAAAACATTTTCTTTGGGCTGAGAAGTACAGGCCCATGAATCTTGCTGAGACTGTCATGTCCGAAGCTCTCAGACAACAATTCAAATCTTTCATCGTTACTCAAAATATTCCACATCTCCTGTTTTATGCGCCGGAGTCTGGGCTGGGGAAGACAACCCTTGCCTACATTCTCGCACATTCCATTGCTGGGAGAGATAACACCCTCTATATCAATGCTTCCAGCGAAAGCTCCATTGATGTCATCAGGAATGATGTGATGGACTTCGCCAATACAATGACGCTTACCGGGAACGGGCTTAAGATTGTTATCCTTGATGAGTTCGAACGTATGGGCGCTCAGGATGCCCAGTCTGCGCTCAGGGCTGTCATGGAAGAGGCCGCCAAGACCTGTCGGTTTATACTGACCACGAATTATCTCCATAAGGTCATTAACCCCATTCAGTCCCGGTGTGTGGTGGTGGATTTCTCTGAGGACTTTCAGCATAACGAAGAAGCCCTTAAGGTAGCATTCTTTAAGAGGGTCAAGGCTATTTTCGGGAATGAGGGTATCACTGATTACTCGGAGGAAGTCCTTGCTAAAATCATTAACAAGTATTACCCGGATATGCGGAAGTGTTTGAATATTATCCAAGGTGCTTGTCGGGATAATATTATGAGTACCATTGCTATGGAAGATGCTACTCTCGTAGCTGAACTGTTTACCTTGATTCTGGAAGGACGTTGGAAGCCCGTCCGTCAGTTCATCGCTGAGCGGGTTGGTCAGAATGCAACCTATCTGTATGGTCAGATATTCGCTATGCTGGAACAGTATGTCCCAGAGAAAGCTATTCCTGATATTATTGTCATGATGTCCAATTACCAGTTTCAAGATTCTCTTGCGGCTGATAAGGAGATTCCTTTTACGGCCATGTGCATGAGGATGATTGAGAGTGTCAAGTGAGTAAAAAGGGTCGGTCTCCATATGATTATGTCAAGAACCTCAGTGAAAAATTAGATATTAACGCCTTCGATGAGAAGGAGTATGTTCCGTGGATGGTTAATCGTATCATCTCCCTTGGAGGATCGAAAGAGGCACAACTTGCAACAGTGGCCACAGGTCTCAACGTGCCAAAGCGTATACATTTCCTCTTTTATTGGTATCTTTTACCCCATAAGAAGCGGTTCATTAAGTATTATAAGAAGGGGGCAGACAAGGCGCTAGAGGCTGTTATGTATATTTATGGGGTGGATGAGGCTGTAGGTGAAAGTTATACGGCGCTTCTGACAGTGGAACAAATTCAAATTATAATATCACAAAAGAAGTTTTATAAAGAAGGTTAATTAACTAATGACATGTATTATTGCGCTTAAACATGATAATGGAATTTTGGTTGGGGCTGATTCGTTGATGACAATAGGATATGAATGTGATGTTCTTAAACAAAAGAAAATTTTTAAAAAAGGTAGGTATGTAATAGGTATAACCGGAAGATTGCGTTCATCATCATTATTAATAGGGGCCGATAATCCACCCGAACCAAAAACAAAAGTAACACATAATTATATGATACAAAAATTTATTCCGTGGCTTAAAAAAGTAATGACCGATTCAGGATTTCAGAAGAAAAAAGATGAAGTTGAAGAAATGGTGGGAACGTGGTTGTTAGTCGTGGTTGATGGTGAAATTTATACTATTGACAGTGATTATTCGTTATATCAAAATAGATTAGATTTCCAAGCTGATGGTAGTGGTGCTCCTTACGCAAAGGGGTCGCTTTTTAAAAGTGAAGGCAGTCCGAAAGAAAGAATGAAAAAAGCTTTGGAAGCCGCTGAATATTTTTCGGCGGGTGTTAGAAGACCGTTTTATTACATTGATATAAAGGAGGATTAATATGTCAACACCAGTGAAAGATAATTGGGCCGACAGGCCAAAAGGCATGAGATGTGCCACGTGCATGTATTGGGTTTGTAAAATGGGTATTGTGGGCCGCTGTCGCCGCCGTTCGCCGACCATGAATGGCTGGCCTGTTCTCTTCAACACCGATTGGTGTGGAGATCACAAATTGAACGAAGCCACGGTGGATCAACAGCCACAAGCTTCGCCAGAAGCCTCACAGCCGAAGGAAAAGGAAGCCGCCGCCTGATCAAAGCACTCCATACCCCCTTTCCATGATAAATACTTAAAATACCATGAGTATTTATTATGCGAAAGGGGGTTTACTATGGATGTCGAACAAATCCTAGAGTCGTTCATTGAAGTATCCCTTGTGAACGATTTTTCTGTTATTGCCGAAACGCTCACCAGAATTGGCATAGCGGATACCAAACAGAAAAAACTTTATCAGTCCTGCCACATTCTCCAAAAGAGGGGCAAGTTTTATATTGTCCATTTTAAGGAGATGTTTTTGTTGGATGGAAAAACCGCCAACCTTTCAGATAGTGACAGGTGGAGGCGGAACGCCGTGGCCTATCTTCTGGAGAAGTGGGGTCTCATCGAAATCCTAACCAACGAGGACGGGATTGAGGACCGGACCACACAAGTCTACGTTCTTAAAGCGGCGGAAAGGGATGAGTGGTCATTAATTCCCAAGTATACCTTTACGAAAAGGCGGAGAAACACAGAGTGAGTGTAACATACCTGAAGTGGGAACAGGTTTGGTCCGTCTTCACGAAGTTGGCCGCCCGGAAAGGATACACCCAGCCAGACGGGGATGCGCTTGGATGTTACAATCCGGCTACTGGGGATTATATCAGACTTGGTAAAATAATGGGACACAATGTCACCTTAATTGAGAAGGGGATATCACAAGTATTCCCTTTCTCCGTATTGGAAGAGTGGACTAAACGGAATGAAACGATTCAATACTTTCATAAACGACAAGACACTAATTGATGAAGGACTGTCTGATACTCTATTCCATATAACTAACACTGGTAGTGCGGAAAGTATATTAAAATCGAACAAATTTATGTTGACACTAAGTTTGGGAACACCATCAGACGATACATCAAGGAAAAGCAAAAATAAGATATATTATTTCTCAACAGCGAGAACACCAAACGCACGTTATTTTGAGAGTATCGGCTACACTGGTTTATATTTTGAGTTGGATGGAAAAAAGTTAGGACAAAGGTATTCAGGAAAGACTGTGGATTATTGGGGTCCGGAATTTGGGAGACAAGCATCTGAAGCAGAGGATCGTTTGTTTAGTACAAGTTCAACAATCCCAAACGCAATATCGTACATTAAAGCCATTCATGTGTTTTTTGATTTGGAAGATCAAAAATATATACATCAACAAGACTTGAAATCAATACGAAATATTTTGACCATCGCAAAACAGAAAAAAATTCCTATATATTTTTATGATAATGATAGGAACTGGAGAACCCGTAATATTAGAAAAACGTTCAATCCACTAAAGAGTGGACTGTTTGGGTCAACAGAACCATTAAGTATTAATATATATGCCGGAAGGAAAAGAAGAAACCCGTTCGATCCGTGGATAGAATTAGCACATAGTCCGGTTGCTAATGTGACAAGGTTAAGTAAAGATGGGCGTGAATTGTTGGACACCCTACAACGTGGTTATAATTATGAGAGAGATCGGATAGATATTAAAAGAGGGTTGGAGAATGATATACATAATTATAAAGCCCGTGGCGGTTCTGATTCTCTGGTTAAGGCGATGAGACATTTAAAAACCACAAACGTTGAAGATTTTATTGAAAAAATATATAAGAGATGGAGTATCGCCCCATGAAACGTTTTAACACCTTCGTAAATGAAATGTCGATGGGGGAAGTCCGGAGTCTTGAACAGAAGCTGGATAAGATGTTTGAGCCCTTCGGGGTTGATATTGTGTTCACCCGGCATGTTGTTAAAGACAGGCTTTTGACAGGCCAACGTGAGGGTGGTGTCACGGCTGATGAAATCCTTGATGTGTTCAAGCGATTCATCGCCCGGTATAAAGATAAGCTTACCAAAAAGGAATGGGAAGCGGTCATCAAGGACGTGCGGACTAAATTGAATCTTCCGGTTACCTATAAGAAAGATGCTCTTGAAGGTGACATGGACATGATTGTCAAGACCATCATGAAGAAGCGAGACTTTAAGGGTGGCGGGAAAGTTTTGACAGTCAAATGGTAAAATTTGCTGAATTCAGAGAAATTCTTCTTGAATACGAAACTTTTAAGTTCGGGTTGATTCGGTATGATGTTGATAAAGCCAAACGTTGGATTCGTGCTAATCGTGATAAGGTTAAGATAACAAACATACCCACGAAAGATTTGGTGAAATGGTTATCCATACGGATTAAAGATTGGAAGAAGACTGGGGATAAAATGGGTAATTTGATGAGTATAGGAGTGGACCCCGAAAAAGCGGAAAAAACAAAATTTTCCGCCCCGGTCATTTTAGTAGATGATCCAGATTTAGGTGGAAGTATGGTCATTGATGGCTGGCACAGAATAGCCATGGCTGATTATAAAGGTTGGAAACATGTTCCGGCTTATCACATAACAGACCCAGAAGTGGTCAAGTCTCTTAAGAATTAATTTGTCATTTTAATAACAAAGGAGTAATGATATGAACATTTTATTTGCCATTATAGTAGCCTTTTTCGTTGGGACACAGGTCGTTCCCCCGACTGAACTTCCGGACCTTCAGGCTCCGGCCATGTCTGATTTCGATACAGCCGTGTACAAGGTATGTGTTTCTGTTACGGCTTCTTCGGGATTTGGATCAGTTACAGAGTTTCTGCTTCCGGAAGGTGAAGCTTGTCCAGATCAATTTTATCTTGAGACTTATCAACTCAAGCCCTATTTTTATGATCAATTGAAAAACTTTAGGCTGAAGTATGAAGAAGCCAAGAAGGATGAGTAGAGACCTTCATCCTTGGCAATGTCGAGCTTGTGTAAATTGCGAACCCCGATGTTCTTTTTATGGTAAGGGAGAATTTTGGGAAAAAAATCATAACAAAACTGATCGAATGATATATACTGGTGTAACAATTGAAACTAAAGGAGGTTACAGAATGAAAGACGTGTCAATTATCGGGCTTAAAAATGGGACTATTATTGCTGGTCAAATGGATGGAGAAAAAGTTTTACACCCGGTTATGCTGAAGACTGGAATGACTTCAGATGGTTTTCAAATCAGTGTTGGCCCTTATCCCACCGCAATCATTTGGTTCACGGATGATTTGAGGGATTACTCCTGCAACGTGTCCGAAGACGAAATTCGGTTCAGGGTTCCCGCTCCACAGCGTCTTCTTGATGAATACAAGAAAGCTGTAGGTCAATCCTATATGGGAATTCAGCTTGCTACGTCTACTGAAATCGCCGCTGTCAACAAATCTCAGGCTAAAGATTCTGAGTTGATTATTAAAAAATAATGGCGAATCCAGAAGTTTGTGCCAAAATAGAATATGAAGCGGCTAAACATGATGTCCCCCTCAAAGACCTCATTGTGGAATACTGCGTTCGTAATGGAGTAGACCCAGAGGATTTTGCTGATGACGTGATAACACCCCGACTCAAAAAGAAGCTCAAGGAAGAACTTATTGCGTCTGGGGGGTTGAAGAGGAAGCGGTGAAAGTAGACCCATTGGTAGCGTATCAATATGATGTGTTGATACGTTCTTATTATAAGAAGGTGAAGTATCAACGGTTTGCTCATGGGATGAAGAATATCACCGTGTCCACATTATTGAATTCCCCTCTTCAAAAACATTATAGATGGCTGGCGGCCAACGTTTCCTCTAAAAAGGAACTCAAGCTTTGGTTGTCAGTCGCTTATCTCTTCCCGAATGTCAAAGCTGTCCCGGACGTTACATCCAATATCACCAACATCCAAGAAGTGGCAATGCTCTTGGAAGCCCCAGAGTATCACATCAAGAAAGACCTTCGTCGTATGGAGGAAGATGAATTTCCATTATTTTATGCATTGGCTAATGGATTTATCAATCCTTTAACATTTTGTTTTTGTGTTGGTTGGCTTAATCTTGAAGCTAATCCACGGGACTTTTATCGTAATGGTATGATTCAAAAGGCTTATCGTTGGCTTATTATCAACGATTTTGCAATGGTATCAGGAGGAAAAATATTTATAACAAAAAATGAAGTTTGGGATATACTAAAAACACGATTCAAAGAAGAGCCAGATAATTATTTAAAATTAGACGGCGACGGTAATGGTAACAGTAACGGTAATGGTAACGGTAATGGAAAAGGAGAAAATGATGGAAACGGATTTTGATAAGTATTTAGCTGAACAGATGGGCAAATTGGATGAGAGTGTCCGGGATGCTAAGGATGAGGCCACACCCACGGGGTTTGATGATAACAAGACGTGGTATCCAGACAGGGGGTCTGATGGAAAGGGCCGTCACCTTGTACGGTTCCTGCCCCAGATGCCTCTGGAGGACAAAAAAGTTCCTTTTGTTCCCAACTTCTATCATAGGATAGAAAGAGGCGGACGTTTTTTCTGGGAACTATGTCCCGCCACTATCGGGCTGGAGTGTGATATTTGTATCGCAACCAAGCCTTATTGGAAAGCCCCGGATGGTTCTCCGGAAAAGCAGATTGCGTACACGTTCTACCGCAAGAAGCAGTACGTAGCCAACGTGTTCGTTATCAAGGACTCTGTTCACCCGGAAAACACCGGTAAGGTGAAGCTCTGGAAGTTCGGTGTCACTGTCTTTAACAAACTCATGAGCAAATTGGAGAACGACCCGGAACTGAATATTGAAGGTGTCAATCCTTTTAATCTCCTGACAGGCGCTGACTTTATTGTTGAGGTCGCTACGAAGGACAAACGTGCTAATTATGACAACTGTTCCTTCATGACCCCCGCTCCGTTCCTTGGTGGTGATGGTAAGAAGATTCAGGCCGTACTGGGTATGGTCTATGATCTTGATGAATTTGGGGAAGAGTCCCGGTTCAAGAGCGGAGAGGTTCTGTTGGAAAGTCTCCAGAAGTTTATGCGAGATGCCAACGAGCCGGACATCTTCGACAAGATGCTCCGTGCCGAACAAGAAGCCGGAGACGGCGGTAAAGTTGATGCTGGGGATAATTCCGGTCTGGCCGCATGGCTCAAAGAACAGGATGGGGGAAAGGCCCCGGATACACCTCCCGAAACTCCGTCAAACACACCGCCCGATTCCCCACCGGAGACGGAAACTCCTGCGGTCCAGACCGCAGAGATTCAAACCTTCGGGGAAGAAATGAAGGTTGAACAAGAGGCCAGTGTCACCGAAACACTTCCGGAAACCTCGGAGGAAAATGATCCTGATGCGGAATTCTTCAAGAAATTGAAGGATTCTAAAGGATAAGCCATAGCCCCTCTGCCACGCCCATAGGGGAGGGAGACTCCGGTTTCCCTCCCCGCCTCTTATCCCAACAGGAGTCTCATAATGTTTTTTGACAACCCGTTCTCTGAACAAATCTGGCGGGAAAACTACCAGTACGGCAATGAAACGATTGAAGATACAATGGCACGTCTGGCCAATACCATTATGGCCGGGGAAGATGGGGTGTATAGAGATCAACTCTATCTTGCACTTATCAACCGCCGCATATCCTTTGGCGGTCGTATCGTGGCTAATGTAGGAACCCATTATAAAAACACCTCTAACTTTAATTGTTACGGAGCCCAACGTGCTATTAAGCCTGTGGACTCTATTGCGAATATCTACCAAGATTTGACCAATGCCGCTCACATCCTGAAGACGGAGGGTGGAATTGGGTTCGATTTTTCTCATCTCCGGCCACAAGGAACTTTCATTAAAGGTATTGGAGTGGGCACCCCCGGCGTAACCAAATTCATGGAACTGTATGATAAGTCATCTGAGATAATGACTCAAGGTCATCCCGGCGGAGAGTACACACAGGTTCCTTCAGATGTGAACCCGAAGCGCCGGGTACGCAAGGGTGCCATGATGGGGATGCTACATATTTCTCATCCGGAGATACTTCGGTTTATTAAAGCCAAAAACATTCCGAATGTTCTGACCAAATTCAACATGTCTGTCATCGTGACAGATAAGTTTATGAAGGCCCTGTCCAAAAATGCTGACTGGGAGCTTTGGTTTCCGGATATTAATTGGAAAGATTATGACAAGCACTGGAACGGTGATTTTGATTTATGGGAGAGTAATGACTTCCCCCGTAAGGTCTATGAGACCATCCCGGCCCGTGACCTTTGGGACATTCTCATGGAGTCCATGTACAAGAGGAATGAACCCGGTATCTGGTTCAAGGATGCCGCCAACCGATATAACAACCTCTGGTATCACGGCAAGGTCAGCACTACAAATCCCTGTGGGGAGATAGGGATGATTGGTGACGCCGGACATGCCAAAGGGCTGGATCATATTGGTGACATTTGCAATCTTGGTCACCACAACATGACTCAGTATGTTTCGGTAGACGAAGAAAGCGGTTACCCTAAATTTGATATGGAGTTATTCAGACAGGACAACTCCATTTTGGTCCGGGCTTTGGATAACCTTATTGATATCTCCGGGTATCCTTTAGAGGGGTTAAAGAACGCCGCCTTACTCCGCCGGAAAATCGGGGTAGGGGTTTTGGGTTATGGTTCTATGCTCTACATGTTAGGACTCAGGTACGGTTCACAGGACGCAAACACATTTACCACAATGCTTCTTACTTACAAAAGCCGCAATGAATATAAAATTTCGGCGGGTTTGGCTACAGAAAAAGGAGCTTTTCCGCTTTGTGATATGGCTAAGATATGGAAAGAAGGTTATCTAGCCAACGGACCTCTTGCCAATGATGTCTTTATAGAAGAATGGAAACGTCAAGGTATATTCAAAAATGGACTTAGGAATGCCCAACTCTCCACTTGTGCGCCTACTGGGAATACTGGCGTTTTCATGGGGCTGGTCTCCGGGGGTATGGAGCCTGTCTTCGAACAAGAATATTATCGTTGGGTCATTGAGACACACCGCTGGAAATGGTATGCAAAAAAGTATAAACTGGATTTCCCAGACTTCGTGAACGGAGATTACAGCCCGACCAAGAGTTTCAAGAAGGTCAAGCTTGGGGATGAGGAAGTTCTGATGACTGAGGATGGGAACTTCATGCTGGACCCCAATCACGGATTCAGGGAGAGAATCTACTGTGAAGACTACGGGTATGCATGGGCCAAGAAGAACTTACCCAACTTCGAAGAATTGAAGGAGAGGGGTATTTTCGTGTCTGCCCATGAACTGGATGTGTCTGAACACCTCTCACCATTTATTATTTTCTCTCAGTATGTAGACAATTCTGTGTCCAAGACGGTAAACCTTCACAGGGATTACCCTCTGGATGATTACAAGGGCCTGTGGGAACGTTTGTGGGTTGAAGGTGTCCGTGGTATTACCACATATAGAGAGGGCACCACAGCGGCTGTGTTGGAGACTAAAGCCCAATCTGAAGAGCGTACCAAGTCTGCCAAGAAGCAGATACGGGAATTTCTTAAGAATTTTGATGGTCATGAGAACGGAGAGGTTTTCAAAGAGGTTTCTTTACCAGATGAATATCCGGCCCGTGGTTTTATCATCAAGTCAGAAGGACGGAAATGGTATCTCCATATCTGTTTTAAGGATAAGCAAATGACAGCGCCTTTTGCAATCTTCGCTTCTACCAATTCACGTGAGAAGAATGTGTGGGCAGAAGAGGCTGTGGAAGTCATGGAAACGCTGGCCCGGTCCCATGGAATTCCAGAGGAACGGATTGTAGAGACACAAGAGAAAGCGGCCGTTCAATCAAACGTGGACAAGATATGCCGGATGGTTGGACTCTTATGTCGTCATAATGTTCCGATCATTGAAACTATCAAGGCACTGGATACGGTGAACGTTGGTGTGGGGTCTTTCGTTTATCATATCAAGAAGTTCCTCATGCGGTTTGTACAAGATGAGAATCTACAGGAGTTCCTTGGCGCTTGCCCGGAGTGTGGTGGTAAACTGAGGATGGCTGAAGGGTGTATCAACTGTGTAGATTGTGGTCATTCGAAATGTTAATAAAAAGCTTGACATGTCGAAAAAATAGGTTATATTAGATAGCAATGATAGACGTGTACATCTAATCGACATGTCATAACAAAAGGAGCGTGGAATGAAACAAGAGAAGCGCATACAAAAAAAGAACCGCAAACAGGCGGCCACGGAAAAATCAAAGAAGGCCACTAAACCCAAAATCATTGCTGGTACGGGGTACGTTAAACCAGAAGATCGCCCCATTTGTCAGAACTGTGATCATCACAGGAACAAACCGTCAAGGTGTCGATTACACGGCACTTATGTAGAGCGTAAAGGATCATGTTTAGAAGGTTTCACAAAGGAGCGTATGGCATGAAAGAGTTTACTGTATACAATCGAGAATCTGGGGATATTGATGTAGCTTCTTACATCCTTGTGGATGAGAATATCAATATCATTTATGTGGGCCGTGCCTACAGGAGTCCAATCGATCAACCCAACCGTAAGTTGGGTCGGAAGATTGCTCAAGGCCGTGCCGTGAAGATGGTTGATATCTTTAATGGGGACAGTTTACCTGAAAAAATGGTGAACGATATTAAGAATCGGACCCATGAAGAAATCACTCCTGATACTGTGGCCGCCGCAGTAACAACCGTCCCGTTCAGGGAGGTTAATTATTGTCGTTGCCATTACTCCAATATTCAGGGCATTCCCCGGTTGGTTACGGCTTTCGCCATGCCGGTAGAAGATGCTGACCAGTTTCTGAGTTGTCGGGAAGCGGAAGTGCTTCGGGCATATGCTTTTAACAAAGGCGGCCTAGAAGAGTCGATCAACTCTCCTCTCTTATCATCGGCCGGTGAGATGGTCAAAGATTTACGGGAAATGGGGGCCGACAATCCAGAACTCAAAGCAAAAATCATCAAGGATATCAAACCACTTTTCGATCTTCTGAAAGAACTGGTGAGTGATGGTGCTGGCGATAGTGGGGAGCAGAACGATAACGAAGAAAGTTCTGGTATCTAGAACGGTTCGGGTCGGGCTGGATGCTCTTGGTGTGAAGCCGGGGGATATCACCCTTATTATTTCTGGAGGTGCTCGTGGAGTTGATACGATTGCCAAACAGATTGCTGATGAGAGTGGTATCCCTTTCAAGCTTTACCCAGCCAACTGGTCCAAGTACGGACGTTACCGGGCTGGCCGCATTCGTAATTCGGAAATGGCGGATGATGCTGATATAGTGGTAGCTGTCTGGGATGGCGTAAGCACAGGCACCCACCATATGATAAAGGAGTCGATGAACAGAGGTAACTTAACATACTGGAATGATAATATCGAACCAGTTATTCTTGATTCGTGAATAGCGAATATGGAGGTTGGTTATGGCAAACTGTTGGTATGGGGACAAAGGCGGTAAACAGGAACACAAGAAACAATTCTTTGTGCGGTCATACATTGTGATTTTCCATATCATTATTCTGGCCGCTCTTTTCCTCTACAAAGCTCCCATGAATTATGTAAAGTACATCGGCATCTTCACAGTGGTATGGGCGCTGGCGGCTCTCTTGTCTTATGTGGGATTCAAAGAGACTCCCTGATGGGATACAAATTGGAGTGCTTATGAGAAATCGACAAGGTAATATAATTTCATTCGATGGGGATGAGCGCTACCTGAGCAACTTCGCCACACTGGAAGACTCCATCTATTTGGACGGGATGCCTTTCATCACGGTGGAGGCGGCATACCAAGCGGCCAAGACGTTCAATCATGAACTTCGAAGAGCTATCTCCTGTATGTCTCCCGGCAACGCCAAGAAAGCTGGTAACGCCGTGAAGCTCCGGGATGATTGGGAACAGGTTCGGGTATCCATTATGAAAGACCTTGTTCACCAGAAATTTGAACAGGAGCCTTTCCGTTCCAGCCTCATACAGACCCATGAGCATGTTGTCATCATTGAGGGGAATCACTGGGGAGACATCTTCTGGGGGATGAGCGGGGGAATCGGTGCGAATAACCTTGGCAAGATTATCATGGAAATACGTGATGATTTAAAGGGGGTCAGGGATATGCCTTTTGACCCCCAAGACGTAATGAGAAGAAGGAGGTAATCTATGTATACCCAGCTATCTGAAGAGCAACAGGGACAAGTGAAGAGAGTGCTGACCCAGACACTGGGCTCTGATTTTATGGGCTCCATGGATTTCATCGCTCTGGTTTTGATTCCTAACAACGGTCGCAAGACGTTTATAGGAATCAAGGAGAGAACGTCCATTGAGGCCGTAACCGTGACAGTGAGTACCAACCATTGTATTAAAAGGGAAGATAACAATGATTCCAGTTAAACCCCGTTTTGTAATTGAAAGTTCCGTTAGTGGGAAACGTATTCTTGAACACATTGAAAAGTGTGGTCGGACCTGTTACAAGTCAGAGCATAAGATGAATATAAACCCTGAGCATGTTATTGCATCCGAAGCTACCAAAAAGTTTGTTCGGATGATTATCGCTCGTGGTCATGAATCTGTTTTAGAACATGCCAGTTTGACAGTTCGGTTCATCTGTAACCGGGGCGTATCTCATGAAGAGGTTCGTCACCGTCTTTGTTCTTTCTCACAAGAATCCACTCGTTACTGTAATTATACCAATGACCGCCACGGTGGAGAGATTCAAATTATCGAGAATCCACCGTCATGGTACGATGATGAGCGGTACGGGGAAGGCATGGGAGAAAAGCTTTATGATGAGTTCAATCAGGCCATGATGGACGCTGAACGCCATTACTTTAATCTCGTTGAAATGGGGTGGAAACCGGAACAGGCCCGGAACGTTCTACCTATCGGTCTGAAGACGGAAATCATGGTGACGGCCAACATGCGTCAGTGGAGACTCATGTTTAATCAGAGGACTGCTCCTACGGCTCACCCCCAGATGCGTCAGCTTATGAAACCGCTCTTGAAACAACTTAAGAAAATCATTCCCGTTATCTTTGAGGACATTGTTGTCAAGGAAGATGATGAATTCGTTTAGGAGGTAGTTATGTATATTGATCGCATAAAAGACATGGTGGCCGCCGCTATAGCCAAGGGTAATGTCATCAATCCGTCTCCAGAACTTGTAGCATCTCTGGAAGAAATGTTAAAAAGTATCTGGAGTCAGGCATGGCTGGACAATGCCACCACCCGTGAACTTATTGATGAACTGTCCACAAGGATAGGCATGAATAATTGCGGCCGATTTGGATGTGACTGTATGGGGTTGGATTACAAGCCCACGGGTCGTATATGTGCGGATGCTCCCCATTGAGCATGTCTGATTTTTAAAAAAGAAAATCGAAGGAAGTACAGAAAAATGAAATGGGGTAAGCCTGTCAAACAATGCTCCACTTGTAAATATGTAAAAGTATTGTTTGGGGAGCATATTGATGGTAGCAATGTTTGGTATTGCAACAAGTGGGATGTCCACTTTCTTCCGTGGTACGTACCACGGATTTTAAAAAAACCCTTTTGGTGTCCCGGCTGGATGAGGGATTTGAATGGAGTAATATGAAAGTAAAATTTCCACCATCATCACATGAAGACCCGGAAGCAGTTATCCCCCACGGGTGTTATTGTTACTGGCATACTGGGCGGAGAGAAAGTTCAGGGGGTATGCGCTTAACAAGTCAGGTTTGTCCTTTTTGGGCTAACATTCCAGATGCTCCGCCTCAAATGAATGGGTATTGTCATTACCTGAAAACAGGTGATATGATGGATAGGGGGACCATGCTCATCTGGGATATGGTCAAAGAGTGTGGAATTAATGATGACTGGGATGAGACAGACTGGATGTACGGTCCCCACGGAGAATGTTAATGAGATGTCCAATAGGAGTAGACGCATCTAATTGGAAATGGAACGGTCCCACAAATGACAAACCCTATCATCAAACGTGGGCTAAGGTTTCTAAGTATCCCCGATACATTAGAAAATTTTACCAGTGGTTTTGTGGACTAAAAGGACATGAAATTTCAGCAACCGAGTGGGGATATGGTGGTGGTAACGTGGATTGTTGGTGTCGGTGGTGTAATAAATTTGGATCACTGAAACCAGAGACAGCGAGGTTTTTGTGGGAATCTTTTAACGTCTGGGGACGATTTCAGGAATTTGGAGAAGAATAATGAAATATACACACAGTGCCTATTTTTCTGATAAGATAGAGCTTACTTTACGGGACATCATTAAACTCTTGTTGGGACATACTCTCAAAGAGGGGGCAATGGAAATAAGACTGGGAGGAAAATATGAGTGATTCAGCCCTATGGACAGAGGTAGGCTTTCGGCAATATCTAATGATAGAGCCGGATAAGAAATTATATCCTTATTATGGTTTAACGGAGTGGTACGTAGATTACACGCTCATCCTTATTTCCGATAGATTCAAAAAGGGCACAGCCGCCTATGAGTTTATCTTTGATCATGAAGTGTATCATACCAATCAAACGGCCGATGAGTACCATATGGCTGTCATCTGGTCAGAGGTCCGGGCAAACTGGTATGCAATGAAACGACACCCGTTCGGGTTTATTCGGGTTCTTTTTATGACCTTAACTGACAAAACCAGACTAAAATTATACATTGACAAGATCAAAAATGCCCGATAGGGTATAAAGGACATTTAAGCGGACATTTCAGGAGCCTGAATTACCGCAAGTATCTATAATGTATAAACATTGTGTGGACATTTAAACGGACAAAGTAGAGGACATAAACGATGAAAAGTAGAATAATTATTTATCACGGGCCGCACTGTTCAGATGGATTCACCGGGGCATGGATAGCACACAACGCTTTGAGGGAATCTGAAGAAGACGTGATGGTGGTGTATTATCCCACCCATTACGGCGAAGAAAAAATTCCGGATGTTGTGGGGTATGATGAAGTCATCTTAATCGATTTCTGTTATCCCGTGGATGTACTTCATAATATGTGTATGGAAGCTGGACAAGTTTTTTTGTTGGATCATCATAAGACGACTGAAGAAGCTCTTGAAGAATACCGTGAAGCTGGGGTATCACTTCCGGATAATCTAACCGCCCATATCAAATTTGATGTCTCCGGCGCTGTTATAGCGTGGCAGTTCTTTACGAATACCTTGGGGGTGGTCAAGGGTTGGGATTCAGATATGCCCACACTTATCAAGTATGTAAGTGATCGTGATTTGTACAACTGGGCTCTTCCTTATAGCCGGGAGATATCCGCATACATTATGACCGCAAAAAAAACCTTCGAACGTTGGGATGCTCTATCTGCGGAACTGGAGAACGATTTCCAAGGGGTCGTAGAGAAGGGGAAGATCATCCTTGAGACCCGGATGTCCATTGTCAATGAGATCGTCTCTAACACAGCCTGTTATGCATGGATAGGGAAATACCCTGTTTGGACATGCAACAGCCCAACCCTATACAGCGACGCCGCTGATGCTTTGATAGCTGAAAAGGCGTTTATTGACCGAGTAGCAGTCTGTTACAGCTTCACTTCCAATCATGTGAAGTTTTCTGTCAGGTCAGCCGAAGGGTGTTACGTAACGGCTAAGGAACTTGCGGAATACTTTGGTGGCGGCGGCCATGTTCACGCCGCCGGATTTGAGTTGAGTCATGAGGAATTCTTTGACTTGGTAACGTTCATGCCGGGTAAAAATATCATTTGAGTAGCCATAGGAAAGGGGTGGGGTTTTTCTTTACCGTTTCTCCCTGTCCCGAACCTCCTAGCCCCCGATAGGAATGGCCTATCGGGGGCATTTTTTGACCTAAAATAAATGTAGGTATTTTACTTGACATCACTGCTTAAATTGGTTATATTATAGATGGAGGTAGATGAAAGGAGATTGAAATGCGTAAACACATTCACGAACTTGATTATGTTAAAACGGATTGTATGGCTCTTGCCAAGTGTGATTACTGCGGTAAATACTTTCCTTGTCATGCATTAATTCCACGAGAAGATGGTGATTATGATAATTACCGTGATTCTTTTTATTGCGTGACTTGTAACTCAAAATAGGAGAGATGACTGTGGAATTCGTTGAGAATTTTAAAAGTAAAATAACCTACGATGAGGAAAGCGGCCTCCCCCATCTTGATGGGAAGAGGGTCTTTCTTGTTCCTGAACGAAACCTTCCAGCTTTCAACGCCCGGTTTGCCAAGGTGGTTAAGAAGGCCAAGAAGGTTGGTGTTGAGGAACCCACTTTCACTGTTCACTTCAAGACCCGTATCGAAGTGGAAGTTGACTACTGCCCTGTAACGTATCACATCAAGCGGGAATGGGTTAGCGCTCTCGCTATCACGGTGGCCGGACCCAAGCCTATCATTGAGGGTTGGACCTTTGTTGCTTCTATTCTTCATACCGCCACTGAGGACGGCAAGAACTTAGTAGTATCATCCAGTGATATCACTCTTCCTCTTGAGTACAGGACAGCGGATGATTCCTGTGATCATTGTGGCCACAAGCGTTTCAGAAAAAACACCTTTGTTCTTGTCGATGAGGACGGGAATTTCAAAAAGGTTGGTAGCACATGCCTTAAAGATTTCATCGGTAACATGACCGCTTCTTCTGTTGCTAACTGGGCAACGTTTTGGTGGACCTTCGAAAATGATTGTGGTAATGAGTTTTGGGGTGACGGTGAATACAAGGGTGAGAATTACATCTCATTGGCCGCTTTCATGAACTACGTGGCCAAGAACGTCAGGTTGGATGGTAAGTTTATGTCCATCAGTAAGTGCCGGGATGAATGGGGTGACATAGTTGAGACCCCTACTGTTGATAAGGCTTCGTGGGATATTGAAGATGTCAACTCTAAAGCTTCCAAAGATTGGTCAGTTGAGAAAAGAACCGAAATGCTCCCCACGGTGGAAGATGTTGAGACCGCTACTGAGTGGATAGAGGCTATCAGGGAGTATGCGGAGAATCTGACCGATGAAGAGTCTGAGGCTCTCAACGATTATGAGTGGAACCTGATAACGGTAACCGCTGGCGATGCTCTTAATAAGAGGGCAAAGGGTCTGGCCGCTTCACTGGCTTCATGGTACTGGAGACGGTTCACGCTTCCTGAGCTTGAGGCCACAAGGGTTAACTACTCCGAGACCTCTGAGTATGTCGGTGAAATTAAAGAACGTTTAAGAGGGTTAGAAGTTACGGTTTTGAGCAAGCATGGTTTTGAAGGTGGGTTTGGTTGGACCGATATTTACAAGTTTGCCGATACCGATGACAACCTCTTCACTTGGTTCTCAACAGGTAATGTCAAGAGGCCGGACGGTGAGACCGGGTTGAGCAAGGATGAGACGGTTGTGATAGACGGTACGGTCAAGGCTCACAATGTCTACAGGGATGCCAAAGAGACCCTGCTTAATAGATGTACAGTGAAGGAGATCAAGTAATGGCCATATCATGTTTTAGTTGTAAGCGTGGAGAAATTGAGTTCACCGCTAAAGATGGTAAACTAGTTAAAGCTGATGTTCGTGATCCTGATACTGGAAGTCTGGAAGGTAGGGGGTGGTTGTGTGAAGACCATCTTAATATGTACGTTGATGATGGATATAAAGTAAAGGAGATCAAGTGAAAAAAGGTAGGTGGGCCGTTTTAGCTGGATGGGCCGCAACGGGGAGAATACTCCATAGGAAGGTGAATGCGGCTGAAGCGGCTCATTTAAGGAAGCTGGCGAAGGATGGTAAATTGGGTCCACACGCCGTTTCGAATTTAAAGAAGGTTGGCATCTTAAAGGAAGGGGATATATCATGATAAGGGAACTGAAAGCAGATGAAGTGTTATTCAAGGTTGATGCCGGTGTCTCTGATATTCCGATTATTGGTAACTGTTCGGCTATCGATGAAGAGACGGACAAGGCAATGGCAGAGTTTATCGTCAAGGAACTGCTTGCAGGGAACAAGTGGGTATGGTGTGATATAATCGTGACCGCTTCATGGAAAGGGTTTAAGGGTCATGACAATCTGGGAGCTTGTTCCTATAAGGATGAAAAAGATTTCTGTGAGCCCGGTGGGTATTTCGATGACATGAAGAGTGAGGCTTTGAAGATGCTCAATGCAGTAGTTTTCAATGCCTATTCCAATATCAGCAAATTGGTGTAAAATAAAATGGCTTTGATGAGACACCACATGATTCCTGAAATGAGGGAACTGGAGTGTGAACACACTCTAGGATTTCCGTATACTGGTACTATCCCTTGCACCGGCCCACGTGTCTGTCCGATGTGTGGGACTGATCTGGAGGATATAGAGGAAATTCCAATTATAAGGAATAACACTTGACACGAACATAATTAATAGTTATATTGTAATTGAAAAGGAGGCTATCATGGAGAGAGGAATTATCAAAAGTTTTGGCGGCTCGTGGGGTTCGGGAATTGGTTACTTGCTGGTTGAATCCAACGGCAAAGGTCTCACCATCCCCTGTGAAAACGCTTCTACTGTCCGGGCGCTGGAGGCTTGCTTCGGTAATGTCATCGGCCCCGGTCATACGGTGGATAACGAAAATGGTGGGCATATCGGGGAAGAGATTTTCTTTAGCACTGATTGTGTCGGTATGCTGGAGGGTTTTACTCCCATTCACGAACGTTTAATCGATTGTTAGGAGGTTTATTATGACCGAATCTGAACTTCATAGAGCTATAGGAGAATTCGTGGATCGGGAACTTCTGTGCTGTGATTCCAGTCTGGTTGAGGACATCAGGGCTTTGGAAACACCTCTTGAGGGATTCTCTTATGATGAGATCGAGAATGCCTACACGGAGTTTGAAGAGGGGGAAGAGGGCACCTGTTCTGAGTGCGATGAGGAAGAGATTCCTTTGGATGAAGACATGAACGTCTGTGAAGACTGTTTCGAATCGGAGCCCAAAGAAATTTACGAGTGGTGGAGGGTGACCAAGTGGTTTGCTGGGAAGCTCCGGGCCGCCGGGGAACCCGTCCTTGATAATAACTACGGTACGTGGTGGGGACGTTGTACCACCGGACAGGCCGTTCTTTTGGATTACGTTATAAGGAAAATCTATAAAGAGGTCAATAAGCTGTGAAACCAAACAAACACCCAATTATGGAATGTCCTTATTGTAAGAAGACTTATTCAGCTTCTTATCATATAAGGGATTGTATACATTCCAGTATTCCTTTTGAATGTCCCATGTGTAAAGAGACAATAACAGACCCTTACAATGCTATCTCAACCGAATACCAAAGACTTCCCGTATTTGATGAGTTTGATGAAAGCTGGTTAAATAGTAATATTAATAGTATTCTACATAAAAATCTTTACGGGTGTCCTCTAATAAAATGTGTAGTATTCCCCTTATTACAAAAGTCTATCTCAGAAATTCAACAGTTTGTCAGGGGTGATAATAGATTGAAAGAATTGGTGGAAGATGTTTTGATAGATACATCAACATATAATGATGATGATAACCCACGAGTAGTGGATATTTCAATAAAATTAAGATCAACAGAGCACCTGTTTACATTTCCACTTACTTTAGGGAGTTAACATGATAATCAAACACATGGTAAAAGGTGAAGTGGTTAAGGAACGGGAGTTTAAAAGTAAACTCATGGAACTCAGTCCCACGATGAGGGGGTTCAACAAATACATTGACCTGACCGCTTCTAAATTCATGCGCCGCTTGAATGTTCTTATTAAAAGGGAGTTTGTTTTCGTTGAGACCGGGATGGGCACGGATAGGAATGGTCTCCATCTTTGGGTTATCTTCAATCTTGGGGATAACTGTCTCAAGATTTATCCGGAAGACGGGTGTTACGTTGTCTGAGCGCAAATGGCCATGTCCACCAAAGGAGTGGGATGAGACTGGAGGTATTGATGTATACAGCAATGTTGCTTATACTGTTATGGAACGCTACCCCGATCTACACCGGGATGTTGTTAGGCAAATTGCCTATAGTGCCGGGGCTCATGCCCATAAAAGCCGGGATGAGTACATAGACAATATCCGGATACTGAGAGTCAAGGAACCCACAGATGCGTACTTCAAACAGTTTAAGGGTGGTTGTTGTGGAGAACAGGACATTGTAGTAATATCATCTGGCCCATTCAGAGACAAGGATTCTGAAACAGAGATGTGGTTGGTAGGTTGGAATCACGGACATTAGGAGGTAACCATGTGGAGTCTGCCCGATATCAAACGGATTAACGCAGTGGCCGAAGAGAGAGCCCGTCTCAAGAGGGAGGCTCTGGCCGGACCCGGTTCTGAGAAGCAGGGTGATATGCTCACCGGGGAATTCATGGAGTTTCCTGAGCTTCCTCTGGACCCGGATGATGAAAACTACGAAGAGTGTGAATACTGCGAAGAAGCGGCTGAGCATACTCTGGAGTGGTTTGACATCTTCTCCGATGATCCCAAGGGTGAACTACATCTCTGTGAGGACCATTATGAGGATCAGCTTTATTCTGATTCTTACTTCGAATGTGATACGTGTAACCGTCTCATGATTATGAACTACACGTGGGAGAATTATTACCGTGTGGGGGATGGTTACATTCAGTGCCTTAAGTGTGCCTTCAAGGAATTTATTGAAGAGCCTACAAACGCTATCACAATGGATAATTTGGATGAGGTTATGGATGATATCGCTGAACGTCGGCTTGAAGCTTTGGGTGAAAGGTGTCCCCATTTAATAGCCGTGGGGTCTGATTACTGGAAAGAGTATTTGAACTTCGAAGCCAACCACGAATTCTCTGAATGGGAGCCGGGTGGAACATTGGGTACTTCGTGGGTTCGATTCAGTAATGATATCAGGCTGGCCGTCAGGGACACTGGCATAGTCTACCTGATAATGGATGCCGCTTATCAGTGGAGTATTAGCATCGGTATTTATGTGCCGATAACAAAGGAGGCAATATCATGATACTATATGGGTTAATAATGGCTTTCGTGACCATTGCGGTCATTCTTACGCTCCATGCTTTCTTCCCCGATTTCCGGAGGACTGTACAAACCACACTATCCTACTTTACCTTTCCTGTTAAGGATAGGGAAGAGAAGACCCACAAATACAAGTCCAAACGGAAGTGGGTGCCGGATATGGAAGAGAAGGATTCATGGAGAATACTTTTTTATGAACTGGGGCTCATGCCCTGTTGCCGGGGAAATATGAAATTCTTTGAAGGCCCCCGTGGTGGCATGGCTACGAATATCAAGTGTGCTCATTGTAGCCATAAATGGAATATAACGCCGGGATTTGCACAATATATTGAAAATATAGGCGGAGCACTGCCTGTAATGGTTCCGGACCCAAGTGATCCTCATAACATGGAGATAGCAGAAATGAGGCAAAACGGATGAATAAGGATATCCGATTCACTCAGAGGGGTGCGGAGCTTTCCCGTGAACTGCGGCGAATGCACGAAGAGTCTGCGGACTTATCGGCCAGTTTAGCTCACGTGGGATTCAGTCGTCTATCTAAGACATTTCATAAACATTCCAAGTCTTTGTTGAAACTGTCGGGAGAACTCCGGGAACTCATCGGTGATAAAGTTGATGAGGATATGAGGAATGCCAGAGGTATGACCAAGGCTGTGATTGAGAGTGCGTTGGTCGGGGCGAAACTGGAGAAACAGAATCATGAATAATCTTTCTGTGGTACAAGAATGGCTTGCCTTATGTACCTTGAAACAACAGACAGTATTACTGTCAGCATTACGGGGGTGTGATGGGAAATATAAGGAGGACTACAGCAAGCCCTTTACCCGGAAGCTCAGGTCTGTGTTATTGAAGAACGCTGGCGGGATACAATTAACCGGGAAGTTTATGGCGGATTTTGTGGGAGTGGAAGAGCTTACAAAGTTCATATCGAATCTTGACCATTACCCCATGCATTGGTTATTGCATTTTACTCATGCGGTAGAGATTGCCGGGTACAAACATCCTGACCCCGCCATTCGAGATTTTTGGTATACTCTGTATTTGGAAATTTGTAATGTATTACATATGAATCCTGAAACTGAAAAACAATTGGATGAGCGGTTGGTGGATATCATAGGAGAAGAGAATAATGAATCTGGATAACCTACCCACATCTGAATATATTATCCTTCGTGATAAGGTGACCAAATATGTCCGGAGTTTCCAACTCCGCTCTGGGATGATGGATTGTCCCACTATTGAACGCATAGCTAAAAGCCTTAGACTTAAACAGGCGAATGTGTTAGAATTCTGTGAGGACGCTGAGACCTTGTGTGTAAATATAGGCTTTCAGATTCCACAAGTGGGATGGGCGGTTTATGACAGAATAGGGGAATATCAGATTGAATGCTTATCAGACGAAATCTGGATAGAACACGAAAGGAGACAGCGCCGTGGTAGATATAACAATGTGCAAAGGTGAAACAGGAGAACTTGATGAAAAGAGGGTATGTCCTGTTCGTGGTGACTGTTACAGGTATACGGCTTCGGCCGATCCCTACTGGCAAAGTTACTTTGTGAACACGCCATATAAATGGCAAAACGATGATTGCCAAAATTTCATGAATAACGAAATCAAACCATAAATACTTTGACAAGGAGATATTTATGAATTTCGCAGAGGCAAGAAAAGTCTTTGGATCAGAAGACATTGAAGAATCCCGTTCGTGGTTGGGATATATCGATGAGTCCAGCTTATCAAGAGTCTGGAGACTCATGGAGAAGCCGTTTGCTATCCTTACAGCGTTCAGGGGGCAGTTGGACCTGAAGACCAACCAAAAGCGTAACAGAGAGCTTCTGAGCGCCTTAAATGGTATGGGTATGGGTCCACACCTCCTTATTGGGCACTGGCAAGAAGCACCTGATGGTTTCGCCGTCACGGGGTCCGGGAATTCGTTGGTCATCGTGACACCGGACGGTCAGCGTTTACCTCTGGCCAAGGCTGTCAGTGATGGTATCGTTCAGGATGTTACGGAGGAATCATTTTTCGTACCCATACCGGCAGATATGACTTATATAGAATTCGTGGAGACCATCACCAAGTTCGTTAAGAAGTACAAACAAGACGCCGCCATTCTGGGAGATGGGGAGAATATGTATTTCCTAACACGAAGTGGAAGATTGACAAAGTTTGCCTCCACCGCCGCATTCGGAAAGATCGCTCAGGCGTATAGCCAGCTTCGTAAAAAGCCGGGGGTTCCGTTCGTCTTTGAAGGTGTGACCCAGCCACAAGGCGTCATCTCCAGAATGGCTTTTGCTTTTTTGGGACTTCATTACATTCACGACATGTGATAAATTATCTTGACATCATCATTATAATTGGTTACATTTTGAGTAGGAGGTTAATCATGTTTATTATTGGTATTAAAGATGGTAAATTCGAACTTCATAGACAAGGATATGAAGGACGGGTTTTCGAACTGCATGACAAGGAAGGGCTTAAGGAGCATTTCCAAAGATTGGGTATAACCAATATTATGTCATCATCATCCATGAACTGGCCCGAAGATTGTGGAGTTTCAGAAGACGTGATGACTGTCGGAGAGATTGCTGATATCGTTAAGTACGCTCTGTCATGGCAGGGGGAAGTTCCCGTCGATTTCCGTGATCTTCCCGGTTATACCACAAAGGATAAAACTGAAGGTCTTATCCATACGTTGGAAGGTGGTATCAACATTATGGGTAATGATTTCGCTGAGGTGTTAAAGGAGAAGATTCCTCATATGCACAGGACGCTTCAGCAAGGTCTTATGAGGGATATAGTGAAGCCCATTATTGAGGTGTTTGCTGAACTCTGGGAGAATGGTGAAATTGATCCCCGAAATGAGGCAACCTGTGAGGCGGCATCGAAACTGAAGGAGGTAATGGATAGTTATGGCTTCCCATGTATCTAAACCGAAAAGACGCAGGGTCAGTAGTAGAGACCCGGCTGAACCAAAGCCGAAGAAGGTAATCCAGAAAAAGGGTTATACTGTTCAAGGGAAGGCCGCTCAAACAAGAATGTGCCGATGGTGTTATGGCTCTGGTAAATTGGATGGCAAACCTTGCTCATGGTGTAAAGGAACAGGACATGTCAAAGGATGAGTATAAAAGACATGCTGGGAAAGGCGTCCGTTGGCGCTGTCCTTGCTGTGATCCCAAACCAAAAGATCGCCCGGTGTATCGCCGTCAGGCTAGACGCCGTGTGAAAACCATGGACCGTGTAGAATTTCTGAAAGGAGAATACGATGGCGGCAACCCCATCTCCAACTAAATTCACACCAGAGTTTAAGCCTTATGAATATCATATCGATTTCGAACCTTATAGAAAGAAGAGGCCGAACAGAGGTATGAATAGCCGGGGATCAACCCGTATCAAACCTGATCGCCGTTACAAGAAGAGTGGCCGGTAATGACACTCATCAGGCAATGTGACAATCCTTTGTGTTCTCGTTGGTATAAAGACAGTCTGAGAAAATGTCCTGAGTGTGAGTGTGTAGTATCAACCCCATATACCACAGATGATGCCATCCAGTTCCTCAATGAGTACAAAATTAATTATTCTGACTGGAAACAGAAAAGGAGACCCAGATAATGGCCGCTACACCTTCACCATCAAACGCTACGTTTGGTCCTGAACCCACGGCCAAGGAAAAGAGTGACGCTATGGCCAAAGCTCAGATGGCCGGACTATTTGGGAGCATGGCCGACTTCCTGTCTCAGCCTTCCCATAGGCATTGGGCCGGGGTAGGTCCAGCGCCAAAAACGAAGGATAAGAACCGGGCCAAAAAGAAGAGTCGGAATAAAATGGCCAAAGCCAGTCGCAGAAAAAATCGATAAGGAATATCAAAATGGGTGAGGTAGGAGTAACTTGTACATGTGACAATGATATGGTGTTTTGTAGAGATTGCCATGTTGATGAAATTAATCGTCTCAATTCTAAAAATGAAGAATTTGAGATTGTGGTAAATGCGGCGAAGTTATTTCAAGAATATGTAGGAGCTTCGTGTGAACACGATGACGATAAAGAGTTTTTTAAAAGTTGTGAGCGTTGTCAATTATCGGTGAGCTTGCGTACAAAAATCGAGGCTCTGGATAAATAAATAGTAACAAAACTTCAATATCATGATATAATGAGGGCTTATGGAAGCTGAAATTCAAACATTAAAGGTAAAGCTGGAAGCGCTGGAAACCCAGCATAACAAGCTTATAGAGAAGCATGAAGAGTCTCGTGAGATGAATATCTTATATGGGACCACCATACATGTTATGCTCCAAGCACTGCGTATTTACGCCAATGAAGAAATGTGGGCAGAAGATGAGAACGGTAAGCGCACATTTTTCGGAGACGGTGAACAACACGGTTTTGAACTTGCATTGCATTCACTTATCGAGATAGGGGCCATTAAACAGGAGGATGAGGATGAGTAGCAAATCAATTGAGTGGTATCTACTAAATGGGTGTGAGTTGTGCAATCCTTCTTTAGAGATGTTTGTATTAGTTTATACGGCAACTGTAGGTAATCCTTGCAATGGTTGTAATTGTAAGGGCACTTGTAAGGCATGGCCATTAATCAATCACCCGACTGCAAAATTACATCCCACCAAAAAAGTAGAGACAAATGCTGATATAGCAGAACGTCTTGGTATTAGTAAACGTCAAGTTGCAAAGATGAGACGTGAAGGAAAACTTTAACACTGAAAGGATGATGAGCAAATGCTGATAGAAATTAAATGTGTTATTTGTGGACATAAAGAAAAAGTGGAACCTTCATTTGATGCGCCAACGTGTTCGGAATGCTTTGGTCCAGTTACAGCGGTAAGTGCTGAATTGAAAGAGGGCGTGATATGAAAATGATGGGTAATTGTAGAATTCCCAAAATCATAGATTGTCCATTTCTTTTAGCTCCATCTGATCATTCTGGATATACAGGAAAATCTGGATTCTGGACATGGTGGAATTGCAAACTTCACAAAATACCCATTCGGTATATTACATCATGTGAATTAGCCGGAGACGAAAACCTAATGACAAACACATTCATAGAGTATCAGTATGAACAGGGTCAAAAGGAAATGAAAGAAAATTCTATATAACATTCATGAAAAACTGTGATATAGTATGAAAAATGATTATTTAATGCTTGTTTGGTGGAGGAACGTTTATAATGGTAAAAAGTCTCACTTCCCAGTTGGCTAAAATTTCTTCATTTGACGTTGGGGGTATGGGCGCAGAAGGGTTGGATATTCCATATTACATTCCCTCTTCTATTCTCGGTCTCAACGCACTTATCACGGCCGATATTTATAAAGGATTCCCGGCCACACTCATTACTCAAATATCAGGACCACCCGGTTGCGGCAAGACTCGTATCGCCGTGGATGCCGCACAGAACTGTCAAGCTATAGGTGGTGAGGTTTTTTGGATTGACACAGAACGTGCCATGACCCAAGAAGGTCTCATGTCTGACAAACTTGATCCAGAACGGATGTTTGTTGGGGTTTGTAATGTGGCTGAAGAGGTTACTATTGAGCTTCGAAACATGTTAGGAGCAGTCAAAAAAATGCGAGATGGGGGTGATAATACCCCATTGCTTGTTGTGGTGGATTCCATTGGGAACCTCATGTCCATGTTGGAAGTTTCCCAGATTGAGGGTGGAGAAATTAAGGCTGATCCCGGCCGAAGGGCACAGGCTATCAAACAGATATTCCGGGCCTCTATTACTCCAGTATTGGCCGCCAAGGTTGTTATGATCGTCATCAACCATGAATACACCGCCATTGGTGAAGGTAAGTTCGCCGCCAACAAGCAGTCCGGTGGTCACGGCACTGTCTATCTGTCTAGCATCACCATCTCTATGACTAAGGCTCAAGAGAAAGAAGATACTCTTATTGTGGGCGCTAATATGAAAATGCAGACCACAAAGAATAGACTGGCCAGAGAACGTCAGAAGATGAACGCCCGGTTATTCTTCGACACTGGGTTCAACCCTTACGTGGGGCTCCTACCCTATGCGATTGAGGCCGGGGCTATTGTTAAGAAGGATAAGAAATTCATTGTTCCACATATTGATGCCAAGAAAACTTTCTGGGAGAAGAGCTTATATAGAGAAGAAGTTTTCACGCCAGAGTTATTGAAAGAGATAGCGCCGGTCGTGACCAAGTTCTTCGCCTATGGGTCAGAGGAAATCTCTTCAGCCGCTGTTGAAATGGAACAAGAGGCGCTGGAGACAGAGGTATTGGGGGATGAAGATAATTAATGGCTATAAGAGTAAGGTTATTGAAAGGAAGATGGGTAGCTTTCTGTGCGGCCGTTACTGACCCAGAACCCAAAGATTTATATGTTGACGATGCTCAGGATCATGCATTAAGGCGTAAATATATCGCTGATTATTTGAGAGAAGGGTTAATATCAAAAACTGATTATAAAAAGGATACAAAGATGAAGAGTAAACAAAACTCCGGATATCAACCAGAAGGAGAGGATATATTGAACCCAGTTCCTCCGCATGGAGAATCTATTTTAAAACCTCCCATGCATACCATCAATTATGGACGGGGGATTAGGTTGGAAATTTCTCTGGATATCCTGAAAACGATACTTGCTTCCAAATCTATTCCCCAGTCACAATTAGAAGCTTTGGTGGAAAAGTCTGTTAAGATAGCAGACCTCCTGATTGAAAAGGTGGGGGTGACATGAGACTAATTGTAGGATTGATTAATTTATTAGTGGTTGTGATCATCGTTGTTTTATTAGGGGTGGCGTACACCGAAACTACTCAATCCAATGAGCAAAACAAAAACCCGGCACCCGCTGAATCTGAGATAATCCATTCGTCTCTGAGCGGAGTGGTAAGTGATACTATAGATCAATGGTCTTCTGATGAAGGAGATGAGGTCGCATATTTAAACACTCTTGGTAATAATAAGAATTGGGTTGTTACCAACGAATATCCCAACATTGTAGCTTTTACCGGATCACTCTATAACCTTGGAACCACTTATGGTTATGCCAAGGAGTTATATTTCCAAGGTGAGACAGACGGTAGCTGGTTGAAAATTGACCTTGACACGTGGGAAATAACCATCTCTAAAGAACTTGATATGGACGCCGCTTCCTTGATGTTCATCCGGGGAGTGCAATATTACGCTGAGGACCGGATAGAGTATCTGGAACGAATTCTTAATCAAAAAGGGATACCTTATGAGTGATGAAAAAAGCATTGAACGTTTCCGAACCATTCTCAACAATGAGGGGTACACAGACTGGACCATCAAATTGATTGGTGACGGTGGTCTCTGTATCCATAAAACGAAAGAGATATGGCTTGGGGAAGATTGCCGTTATGACCTCCCGATGTTCCTTCATGAGATGGCTCATATAAAAGTCCCCAACCATGAAGGGAGTTTCGTTGACCATTTCACATATCTGATCCGGAAGTATATGTCTGATGCTCCCATCATGTGGAATGTTTATTCCATGACCGGGAAGATTACAAGTCCCGGTTGGACGTTTCAAATCTGTAAATACTGTGGCCGGGAACAGAGATTGGATTTCTACGCCGAAAATAACATTTGGGAGCGGGTAGCCGGACCAGAACTTTGTGGTAAGGTTTTGTGTCTGGAGTGTTTTCTATTACTAGCGGATTCAAAAGGCATTTCTTTAACTAAAGAAGATGTATGGCCTATATGCATCATATCCAAATCGGGGTGGAGTTGGGATATGAGGGGTGGTTTCGAAACTGGGGCATTGCGGTGTGATGATGACGGTCATTGGTATGTGATGCCACTAAATAGAACCACTCTTTTCAGCGAATTGTTATCTAAAAGAGATTGGAAACGGTTCGGTGATGAATTCGAACAGTACAGAATAGATGGTGGTCCACAACACGCACCTGTTCTTTTACAAAAGAGGTTGGAGTAAGTTTATGACCGATTTAAAGGCTGAATTAGAAAAAGAGTATACCATCTTTATAGAATATTCTAATGGGGATCATTCTGAGTTTATGGTTAATTACACTAACGCTCGGAATATTGTGACCGTTCTTAAAGAAGGTGATCCACCCCCGGTTATCTCTTTTGTTGATTTGAATGAAGAGGATATTTTTCCCTTTACAAACAAGATCGATATCATTAGAATACAGGAAATGAGGGAAGAAGAGATGGAGAATTTATAATGAGCAAGAAACGGTTAATTGAACAAGCTAACGAAGCCTACTATGAGGATGATACTCCTGTCCTGACGGATGAGGAATTTGATCTTCTGGCAGAGTCCGGGTTGGAACGTGCTGAAGGACATACGTTCAGGAAGAAAGTCAAACACACCATCCCCATGGGCTCCCTGTCCAAGATCAAGACCTTTGAAGATTTCAAAGCGTGGGTACATAAATACCCGGACGCCAAGTTTATCGTCACCCCCAAAATTGACGGAAATTCAATCGCCGTTACCTACATTGATGGTCATCTGAAGACGGCTGTTACACGTGGGGATGGCATCCATGGGAATGATTGTACAGACAAGGTGAAAGCATCCGGGAATATTCTTCACCGTTTACGCAAACCTGTCAACTTGACTGTTCGGTGTGAGGCTGTCATTCCCAAAGAGAATCAAGCCTACTTTGAAAAGAATATCCGGAACGTTGCATCCGGCCTCTTGAATTCTAAGGAGGTCTCTCAGGGGGTCAACCTCCTGAAGTTCATGGTCTTCGATTCCGCTCTGTTGGATGATGAGAAAATTTATCAACCCACAAATTGGATGCTTCACCAAGAGGAAATACAGGATCATGGTTTCTACTGGATAAAACCTTACATGCTTATAGGTAATGCCAAAACCATGTATGAGAATGTGGAGAGTTGGTTCAAAAGCTGGGATACATCATTCCCTTACTTTATTGACGGGGTTGTGGTGGAGGCTCTGGATGAAAATGGCAACCATCTGGAGAAGGAAGGTAAACATCCGGCTCATATGATCGCCGTGAAGTTCCAGAGACCGCCTGTAAGGGCAATAATTGATAAAGTGGAGTGGACGTTGGGGATGCATAACAAATTAGCTCCTGTGCTTGTCCTAGAGACTCCTGTGACCATTGATGGAACATCTGTCCAGCGTATATCAGCCAGCAACTACGGAATCATGTGTGCGGCTGGATTGTGGCCGGGTGCTGAAGTGGGAGTGATTAAGTCTGGGGACATTATTCCCTACATCGCTGAGGTTTACCAAAGAAGCGTTCATGAAAACATCGTGGTGTGTCCGGAGTGTAAAAGACAGGCTGAAATTGATGATCGTCGGATAGATTTGATATGTCCTTATAATGATTGTCAGGGGAAGGAAATTATTAAACTCCAGACAGTGTTTCGGGTGCTGGACATTGACGGCATTTCTGACAAGACCATTGAGAATTTATACCGTGAGGGGTTTCAAACACTGGAGCTTATCTTTAAAGCCTTTCCATATGAGCTTGCACGGTTAGAGGGGTGGGGGGAAAAGAGCGCTGAGGTGTTCTTGAATTCTCTTCGGGGTGTGTCTATGACAGAGGCCCAGATAATTGCGGCCACCGGTATCAAAGGTATTGCTTTGAAACAGGCAGAAAAGTTGATGTATGCTTATGGGTCTTTGGAAGACCTAGTGCGGGATGTACGCACTATGGGCGGCCTTAAGATTATTGATGGTTTCGGAGACATCCTCTCCAAACAAGTGGTGGATAATATGCGAATTATTATGGAGATGGCCATACAAGTGGTTTTGTCTGGCATCTCCATTAAAGTCGTTATTGACATGCCTCTTGTTCCTGTCTGTGTTACCGGCCCTCATCCAACTATGGGACGTAAGGAGTTTTCCCGTTTCCTAGAGGGACATGGATACAAGATGGTGTCCAGCGTTACAAAGGAATGTAAGATCGTCTTGACGGCGGACACTACCAGCAACTCTGGTAAGATGAAGAAGGCCAAGGCTAGAGAGGACGTGGAGATCATGTTGTATGAGGACTTCGAAGACTGGTTATTGGTCAATCAGGTGAAGGACCGATAGGGGGATATCATGACAGAGAAAATTCACGTTCTTGATGTACCAATGGAAGGACAATTTGAAGGAGAAACAATCCGGGATTATCTCCGGGAACTGTTCTTGACTCTTTGGGATGAAGGAGAAGGTTTCTCTGGTAAGCGCCCATTCGGAAACAGTGGGTGGGAGTATGATTTGTATATCCCTCTAGTCAGACATGGCTTCATTAAAGGCACTATCGATAAAGAGTACGATGATGTCTCAGTGGGGGACAAAAAGGAAGCGCATAACTTTGTGCGTAAAATAATCGAAGGAGTATTCGTATGACAGATAAAGAGATGGCGGAATATATAGGAATTCGTAAAGAGAGTATGGGAACGTGGGAACGTATTCCGAAGAATATCAAGGTTCTTATTCGTAGTCTCATCCTGAACAAAAAGTCTATGGAGGAAGACCTTGCGGCCGTTCTCGGCAAAACCTCTAAAAGTCATTTGTTTTTGATGAACTTCGGAGTCGCCGGAAAAAATACTCCCATCCCGGCTGATACCTCTATCCGCTTCCTGCTTAACCCAGAGACAGACGCATACCTTGAGGTTAAGTCCAATGGTGAAGGGGTTGAGCTTCGGTCCAGCAAGAAAATATTCATATCTCCCCGGACAGCGAATATCGCTGATATCAGGGTGGCTATGGGCCTTGGGTTCGATGGAACTCAACAAAAGAAAAAGAGGGGTGGACGGCCACGGGCGGCGGCCAACGCATGATTAAAAGATGTTTTCTTAAACATAAGTGGAAGAAATGGATTCCGCTTTATGGTAATCGCCTTTACATTACTCGGATGATACGGCACTGTACCAACTGTCCGTATGTTCAGGTGAAACGGTTGGAGGAATACTGGGTTACCTCTACATACCCCAATAGGATATCAGGGATGACAGGAAAGGTTGTTAAAATTCCTCCTGTTTTAAGAGGATCACCAAAATGAATACTGTGTTCTGTTTATATTACGAAGGCTATGAGGGTGACTTCCTAATACAAATATTCTCTACCTCTGAGAAGGCGATGACGTATGTTACGAAGAAGAGATTGTCTAAGAAAGATCATCGTTTGGATGAAGTGGAAGTTGATTCAGATATGCATTGTAGAACGTGGTGGCCGACCTATTACAAGGATGATATGTCTGGCCAGCCGGAGCCTTGGCCTAACCAAATTTAATCGAACAGTTTTTATTACATTCCGCCGGAACCAGACCCACTTAAATAAGCATCACCGTCTTTCATTGCTTTCGACAATACGCTGGTCGGTATTTTTCCACCACCACTAAGAACGGTGTTGGCTCCCTGTTTGCCGGTAATTTTATAACGTGCGGGTTTTACACCATTGATTTCTTTTTTAAGAATAATGTAAGACCCTGCGGTAAATTCGTTGAGTAACACATCTTCAAATTTCATCTATAACCCCCTTCTATGATACGTAGGCAATGACTTCAAATGTTCCGGAGTCCATCTTATGCCATGTCATCACGAACTGAGTATTGGTGAATGGGGTGAAGAATTTCACGCCTTTATAGTTAGTCTCTGTTTCTGTCGGGGCCAGAGGAACCAACATTTTCCCACTCTTGCCAGTGACGAATCCCTCCCACTCTGTGCTGTCTTCCTGTAGGATAACCAGCCCCACCCCATGAAGAGCTTTGATAATTTCTTTAATAGGAACGTTCGGGAAGTATGTTTGCTCCAGAGCCTTTTCCAGTGCCCGGTTACCCTTTTTCTTTAAGGCGCTTTTGATAGGGGTTTGGGTCATGGTTTCGATGGCGTTGGTGGCGTCAGACGGGGACATTTCTCGTAAAGATTTACCGTACCGTATGACTGCGGCCTTGTCCAGTATTTCCTGATACACCCAGTCCTGAACCCGTGCTAAACGCTTGGGAGGAACGTAAGGCATATGCCACCGTGTAGCTTCTGTGTAGAGTTTTCCAAAACTCATTAGTGCCTTCCCACCCAGCCAATGGCCAACTCACCAATAATCTTCTCCGGCTTCTCAGCGTTCTTTTTGTTGACAATAGCAATCTTTCCGCCCTTATAAGTGAGTAACCAGACAGGGGGTGCGGGGGGTTCTGTGTTAAGAAAGTAATCTTTACTCTCTTTGAACCCAAGAGATTTCAACGCCTCCCCAACGTCCATGAATTTCTTTCCAGTCACGGCACGGGCTATCTTATCAATAATTTCCCAACCAGATGATTTTTCTGTTAGGGTGTTTTTGAATTTCATTGGCGTCTCCTGCAAGCCCATAGATGAATTTTGTACATGAGGTCCGTTAACCATTCCATTAATATGCCCCGTGAAATTTTTTATACTGAACCGGGTCAAGGTCTTCTTTTACTTTGGTAAAAAATGTTTCCCGTACTATGGCACAATACTTGCTAAGTTCTGGGGGCATATACCCCTCAATGTCAGCAATGTCAGCAATGTTTTTGAAAATCCGCTCGTAATTGGTGTATAGTCTGTAGCTAACATCTATCCATCCGGATTGGGTAGTTACTCTCATCAACCGGGCTCCTTCTATAAGAGCTTCAGTGTGATGGTTGATATCAGTAAGTTCTGCAATTTCCTTTACTGTTTTGTTAAAATAAGCAGACTTTTCAATCAATGTATTCTTCATGACTACCTCCTTGGTTATCATCTCAAATTCACTATAACCATTTATTAGGAGGTTGTCAAGAATTATAGTTTTACTTGACCCGTCTTGTAAGCGTTCCACACAGCATCATAATACATCTTTAAATGTCCTTGTTTGGATGAGGCAGTGTTGTTCAGTCCTTCCAGAGCGCCAAGAATGGCCTCCTGTTGTTTAGGGGATACAAGGGCTCCAAAAATATCTTGGAAAATATCTGTGATATCCCTCATGGCATCAAAGGCATCATAATTCCCTCGGTTCTTGAGATACCATGACAGATATTCCCCCAGTTTTTTCTTCAAGAGGGATGGACCGCTGACGATTTCGTTCAGGACTTTTTCGAATTTCATGGCTACTCCTTGTTATCACCCTTATCATCACCGCCGCCGGAAACAGCATTGGCTACAGAGGTGAAAGCATCGGAAAGCTTGTCCATGAATTTGGTGGCCAGAGGATCATCACTGGCGGCCAACCCCTTGAGAAGTTGTACGCCTTTCATCTGCTCTTTATTGTCACCCTTGAAATCGGTATCGCTGAGGCTTTTGATAACGCCCTTTATATCAACCGCTTCTTCGATAATCTTTTCCTTGGCACCCTTTTCATTCGCCTCAGTAATAAGATTTTGGATATCTTTTACGCTCCGCATAACTGTCTCCCTTATTTGTTAATCAGTTTACTGATAGAATCTTCCAATTCTTTTACAGCAAATTTTACATCCCCATCTTCTGTTAATGCTGTATAATAATCACCGGATTGTTTTACTGGAGATTTTTTCATTCCTCTCAGGATGGATATAAGTTTCCCGTTTTTCCATACTCCCTTATATTGTTTCCCGTCCAGAATAATGGAGCCTTTACCTTTACCTTTGGAATAAGAGGAAATCTTAACAGAAACCACAACCTCTGTTATATATTCTTGGAATCTCTTCATACGAAAATCCTTTCAAGACGTTTCTGGAGATCGGCCCTTCCAGATACTTGATTGAAGTTTGCCAGAAGACCTCTCATATATTCCCGTGCCTTCGTGATACTCCAATTATTTAAACTTCCCCCAGCCGTGGACAAGATATCCCTATCCGGATTATATGTGAGTAGAGCGTTGCTCATTACTTTTTTGAGATGGACCACATCTCCACCCTTCATATCAAGTGCGGCTATCATATCCTGAAAAACAGACTTTGCTTCAGTGGACCATTTGACGGATACTTTAGGCCAAGTTTCTTCCAGAACGTCCCCGAATCTCATTACGGTGTATATGCTACACACTCTACAATGTGAGCATCCAAATCAATGGATTGAATGATAGAAGTATCAAGACCGTTATCATCTTGAACAGTCTCACCTTCAATGGATTGAATGATAGAAGTATCAAGACCATCATCATCTTGAACAGTTTCGCCATCTTCAAACTTTCCGGTTAATACGGTCACGGTAATATCATTTACGTTAATCGCATCAATAGTTGCTGTGGCTCCTGATGTTAATCCGGTAAGGATATCTGATACAGCATGACCGAGAGCATCATCAACCGCAAGTGTTACAGTGTCTTCAAACACTCCTGACGTAACAGTAACGGTAATATCGTTCCCGTCAATCGCATCAATAACTCCTGTAGCTCCTGATGTTAATCCAGTAAGGGTATCTAATACAGCATGAACGGAGGCATTGTCTACCGTAAGTGTTACAATTTCGCTGGTTACAGTAACTCGTACAAACGTTTCAGGAGGATAAGTTTCAACAGGGATACGTTTTGTTGTATCGATAGCAACAATAACCGGGGCGGCAAGTATACTTACCCACCCACTTAATAGACCAACGTAAACCTCAATATCATCAACGTTTATGGCCCCGTCCCCAACTGCTGAAACATACAACAACATTTCTTGTTTACCACCTTGAGCAATTTTCCGAACAATCCCAGCACCATCAGGCACACGCCGCTCAACACCCAGAGGTCTGGTTTGACCTTTACGGAACAGAACTATGGCTCTGTTAACTTCTCCAGTGTCAGACTGTAAAGCCATTATTACTTCCTCCAGATATTACGGGGTGACAGGGGCAAATTCTATTCTATGATCAAACAACGCCCCATCCATAGTAATACGGACATGTGTCTCTGTAGGATATGTTTCGATCAATCTTCGAATTGAGATATCTGCGTCAATAGTAACCGGGGCCGCAAGTAAACTTACCCAAGACTGGGTAGCTGACACGTAGACTTCGATGTCATCAAGGTCTACTGTAACAGCCGGATCAGCGTTTGTAATATAGAGCGCAACTTGTTGTGACCCACCCATTGCCTTTTTACGAACAACAGTGCTCCCATCCGGCATACGTTTTTCCAGTGGATCAGGAGCCGTAGGAGATTTGCGGAATAATACAGTTAAAGCGGTAACTTCACCGGTATCGGAAAGTAGAGGCATTATTAATCTTTCTGGCGACTAAGAAAATCTGTTGCTTCAGCAATAAGGTCAGACTTCCGCTCATTCTTTTTCGCCTGTTTTTCTTCACGCTTCTCCTTGAGTTTATCCTTATCCCAATCACCATCCATGGCAGACTGAACAAGGGCTCTCAGTTCTTCGTAGCTTGCTTTCATATCTATGTCTCCTATAAGGTTAGTATAGTTCTTTTAAGTATTTATATGAGTTCTTCTGAAAATGGGGTCTGGTAGTTTAACCGCTAATAATTAGCACTATAAACCCTAACTTTTTAGGGCAAAATCTTTGAAATATAGTCATTTAATACTTGACATAAGGGGTAAAAATAGTTATATTATAAGTGGAGGTAGATGAAAGGAGATTGAAATGTCCAAGGCATTTAAAGTAGAAGTTAAAGGAACTGTGGCGGTGGCAAAAGTGACGGCCAAGAAGTTTGGAGTTGCCCCCCTTACTGCCATTAAAGAGCGCTTCTATGGTGTAACGGAAGCGGTCACTGCCGGGACTGAGACTGCTCTTGAGAAGTGGTTCGGGGCTGTCGAAGAAGGTCCGGGCACTCTTCTTACTTTCAAGACTGCATAGGAGGTAGTCATGGCCGAAGCGAAACTTCACTATTTAAAGAAAACCCTCCGACACGGAGCGTGGGATGTTCATAGTGCCTGTGGCCGGGGCAAGTTCCTGACAGAGAGTCTGGACGCCACCACTTGTAAGAGATGTCGGAAATCTCCCGCATGGAAATCAACCAGACTGTCGAAACTGATATTTCTTCCCTTCTATAAGAAGAAGATGGACCCGGCGCTGGTTAAGATGGTTAAGGAAGCTCCAGAGGTTGTTCATCTTCTGGACGTAACCAAAACGGGTGTCAAGAGTGCTGAGTGCGGCGCAACGGTTCCTCTGGATGATCTTAAAGTTCCTTTCCGAAATCCTTCCGCTCTGGAACTCATCACGTGTCCCGCATGTTATGAGAAGCTGGACACGGAGTTAAAGGAACTGGAAAAGAGACTGGCCGCTGATGATAAGATGAGACTGGCCGCTGGTAAAGCAAGGATAGAGGCCATGAGAAAAAGGAGTTGAACTCAGGCTCAGGCGGGAATTTCTTAGGATCAACGATTCCATTAAGAACCTATTAATTTGACAAACCCAACAAAATGGTTATATTATAGATGGAGGTAAGAAACATCAGCGAAAGGAGGACATCATGACAAACGTTACAAAAGTCAGAAGGACTAAAGATACCATCATTCATTATACGAGGACGGTAACGTTCAGCAAGCACCACACTCCTTGTGGGTTGAGTTTGAGAACTTCTGATGAGAGAACTACCAGCTTCGTGGAATACGTGACTTGTAAGAAATGTGCGGAGTACCTTTTTAAGAAAGCTAAGAAGGTGCTGGCCGTCGCAACCATGAAGGAGAAGTAATGGCAAGACCACGTGATAGTCAAAGGTCCGCAGTGTACAGGTGGGAAGCCACTATTCGTCGGGAACTAGTTCCTTATGATTACCGCAAGGAACTTCTGTCTTTACCATCCTGTAGGGCGCTGGTCAAGAAAATAGCCGAAGATTATGATATCAAAGCTCCAGAAGTGAAAGACGGTAGGGGCACTACTACCGCTTATGCTTATGGTGGGTGGGCCGTAGGATTTCCCAGATGGGCACGGAGGCCAGTGACTATCATTCATGAGATGGCTCATATTATTCTCTACCGGAGAATCAGGGAATCGTTATCTGCTCATGGCCGGGAGTTCGCTTCCCTTGTCCTTGATATGTACAAGCGTTATCTGGGGATCGATCACGTGAAGGCTCGGAAGATGGCAATCGTTCAGAAACCCCGTAGGGTCCGGTTCGCCAAGATGGTTGACATCCCGAAACCCATAAAGAAGGTTTATAAACTGAAGCCTGTTGTTATAGCGGCTTCGAAGGAGAAGTGATGTTTGGAATGAGTCTACTCAGCACAATAAACACACGTGGAGATGTTGAATTTACGTTTGTTAAACTGACAGCCACAACCAGAGGAATGGAGCTTGATTATGGTTGGGTGCTGAAAGTCTCCTCCCTTTTGGAACTTATGAATTATCATATGTGCCAGTCACATGCGGCGGAGGCTTTCCTTGACTATTCAGCGGTAGTCTCTAAGAAGCAGAAACATTTCGCCAATGATCGGGCACAGACAGCCCAGATATTTGCCGAACTTAAAGGCACGGCTGTTATCAAAGAACTTTGTAACATGGGAGCCAAGTCTTTCGAAGCTCAGTGTAAAGGTCTTGAGGCCAAAGGCGTCATTTATATCCAGCATACCGGAGGTTGGATGACGTGGGATGAAGAGAATGTCTGGGAAGAGGAAGAGTGGTCCAGAGATCATCTGATATTTCCGGACTCCGATGAAATTAGAGTCTTACAGTGGCCGGGTGGTGAACACTGGTATGCCAAGATAGGCGCTGTGGATGTGGTCATTGATGGTGAACAGAAATGGAATACCTTCAATGAAGCCGATACCGCCGCCAAGCGGTTCGTAGATGAAAGGATAACGTCATGAGAAGGATGATGAACGTAAAATCAGCAACCAACGAATTGGACTTGGATAAGTCCAAGATGCTTACCTTCGAAATAGAGGGGTATGAGGGTGGGATAAAATGTTTCATCAACCAACAGTCCTACAGGGTCCGTAAGATGAAAGAAAAACTTGTCCATGAATTGGGGATCGATGAGGAAATCGTCTGCGCCTTCAAAGAAGCGGTGTTGGATGAGGACCGTGAAGACAGGCGTTATGACGGCTGTTGTAATTGCTAGGTATTTATTCCTTGACATGGGGGTTAATAATAGTTATATTGTAGGTGAAAGGGAGGTAACAAACTATGGCAACGAAAATGACTGCAAAGAATAAGGCCGATGTCGCTCTTTACGAAAGGGCACTGGCGGCCGGGGAAGCGGCGCTGATTGCGGCTACACCCACACCAATGGTTGTGGGTGAAGCAAAAGACCTCTTCTCCAATGAGTTTAAAGAAGGTGCCAAACTTCACTTCGTGGAAGGTGGCGTGTGCGGGTTCGCATGGGTTAATGTAAGGTCCAGAAATGGTGGACTGAAGTTCATCAACTCTCTGGCCAAGGCTGGTCTGGCCAAGAAGGGTGATGATTATTCCCATGATGGCACCACCATTAACACCCGGTTCCGGAAAGATCACTATTATGGTGGTTATACTTTCTGGGTGAAGGAAGGTGACCAGAGCATGGAGCGTAAAGAAGCTTTCGCTAATGCCTTTGCCAAAGTTCTCACCGAGACTGGCATGACGGCCTACGCCAATTCCCGAATGGACTAGGAGGTTTATTGTGGGTTGGACATTTACTTCAAGACCGAAAGGCGAACCCATCAAGAAGTTTCTTGCGGAACGTGTCTTCGGTCCCAAATTCGAAATTCTGGAATGTGCCGTGATCAAGCGAACAACCGCTTACGTGGCCGCTCGGAACCTTGACAATCCAGATGAGGTCTTCGCCTGTATTTTCCTTCTGGCGTACAGGCCCAGAGATTACGGGTATGAGTTCGGGTACAAGGATATGGATGAGACCATGGGTCCATTCTCTTATGACTGCCCTGAGCGTATTCTGGACCTCCTGACCCCCACTGACAATGAGAGTGCTATGAGATGGAGGGAGAGGTGTCGGGAAAGGGCGGCGGCATGACAAGAGTTCCCGTCTTCTGTGGAGAGAAAAGTGTCTGGATGTTCAGGGAGGAACGTCCGGGTGATGATACACCAATGGCGTATAAGGTATATGGTATCTATGTCTCCCGGACAGGTATTGACCCCTTGAGGATGTTCGCCTCCAGAGCCGTCCTTGCGGCGGCCGCTGAGAAATATGTAAGGAGGTTATCAGGTGGCTAAAGAAATTTGTAGTAGTTGTTATTATGAAGAGATTTGTGATGACAAGACAAGTAAAAGACCAGAGAAATATGCTGACAGGGTTGGAGTATATGGTCCTGTGATAGCGTGTACAAAATATAAAAGGAGGTTATCAAGTGAGTAAACAAATTATTCGTCAACCCTCGGTTGATAGTAATGTGGAACTGTATTGTATCTATTCCTCCATCGTCGGGGAAATCATCTGGTACGATTGCACGGCGGAGGAAATTGAAAAAATCTTCGTCAAAGAGGCTGAAGAAGAAGCTTCCGCTTATGTGAGAGGCATCTTTGAAAAACTCAATAAAGGTGAAAATCCTTATCGTCGGCTGGGCATAACTTATGAAGAAGCTCTTGAAGATTCGGGAGGAACCTTGGATGAAGATTGTAAGGAGGAAGATTCTAATGAATAAACTTATCTCAAGCATTTGGGAAAATATCGGCATTATCGTTGTTTTAATCATCTGTGTTCTACTGGCGGTAGGTATGGCATCCGTTGTCAATGATGTCTACAAAAAGATTGTATACTTGGAGGGGGAACTGGATTGGTATCAGGATAACTATCAGTCTTTCCAAGGGTCCATGTTATTTGAAATAGATAAAAACGGTGATTCTGTCTATGAGCAATACAGAATGTTCACCCCCAACGCTGAGAAGAATTGGTATCTTATCAACGATGACCGTTCTTTAGTAACGTCTCCTACACCCAGACAGGAAAAGATTCTGGCAAGGGCTTTAGCATTTCATGAAATGTCTAAAGCAGTGAGGGAACGATGATGAAAGCAACTGAGAAAGTCAGATGTGGAACTTGTATATTTGGGTTAATGCGGATATTGAGGCCGGGGCCAGATGAAAGAAAATTCATTGCTTGTTCTCGATATCCAAAAACAATTACAAAAAGTCCTTGGCACTTGTGCGGGGAATGGAGCAACGAGTATCCACCAAAAATTAAAAAGGAGATGAAGTGAGCCATACTAGCTCCGACCATAACCATATCATTTGGGTAAATGGTAAGCCCCACCGTATGCGCCGGGGGAAGCTGATCCACATTTCTGATCAGTGGTTTGGTCACGTTACCCGGCCCCAGACCATCCGGAAGAGACAGAGTAAACAGATCAAGAAGATCAAGAAGCACATGCAGGGTGATTCACAGCGTCAGACATATGAACGATGGCGCTGTCGTTCCAAAGCGAAATATGCTATAATGGATTAAGGAGATAGAAATTATGAGCTTTATACAATATATACCAAAACGTTTCTCAGCGGGGTCTTTACATCTCATAGAGACTGCCAACCAAATCATCAACGAATATGAAGAGATGGGATATACTCTCACTCTTCGACAGCTTTATTATCAATTCGTGGCCCGTGATTTGATCGCCAACAAGCAATCCGAATATAAGCGACTGGGTTCGATTATCAATGATGGTCGGTTGGCTGGTATGATCAACTGGAAATCTCTTGAGGATCGGACCCGGAACGTTCAGACCAATTCTCATTGGACTAACCCCAAATCAATCATCAAAACGGCTTACCACGCCTATGCCCGTGACAAGTGGGCAACACAGGATTATTACGTAGAGGTCTGGATTGAAAAAGATGCTCTTCTTGGTGTGATCGAACACACATGTAAAGAGCTTGACGTTCCCTTTTTCTCCTGCCGTGGTTATACCAGTCAATCAGAGGCATGGGGAGCGGGTCAGAGGATGCTCACAGCAATCAATGAGGACAAACAGCCAGTGGTGATTCATATGGGTGATCATGACCCATCTGGTATCGATATGAGCTTCGATATCTGGAAACGGTTGAACCTATTTGTCGGAGAAGGTTTATACGAGTGGGGCAATATCAGCGATTATTACAATCGTAATGAAGCAATGCTGAGAACCACTTTTCATCGATATGAGAAAGAGGGTGTCATTGTTGAGCGGATAGCCCTTAACCGGGATCAGGTTCATGAAATGAATCCACCACCGAACCCCGCAAAACTTACGGATAGCCGCATCAAAACATATGCTGAACTTTTTGGCACCCTGTCATGGGAACTTGATGCTATCAATCCCCCAACGTTAAACGCTATCCTCAAAGACAAAATCACATCTTACATAGATGATGATTACTGGGATGAAGTTGTACAACAGCAAGAAGAGGAAAGGGATAGTATCAAAGAACTTATGGATAATTTAAAAGGAGAATAACCATGCGGTACGGTAAAGTTATTGTTCAAATGGAAAACGGAAACCGGAAGGTTTACCAAAAGGTATGGGTGGTCCGGGATATTATCGACAAGGACCGAGAAGATGCCAAACGTATCTGTTTCTTTGATGGTTCAGAAATGATCCTTAAGGAAAAAGATATTAAATCAATAACCTATCTATAAGGAGCTTGTCATGGGAATATCATCTTGTCAGGGTAAAGCTATATACCATCTCTGTCGCCCGATCTATACCCAATGCGCTTGTTCGTGGTGTCATCACTTTCTCTTTGCTGGGGAGAGTAAAGACCCTATGGAAGATCGTATCTTTTGTGGTATAGGGAAGGTCACAGAAGAGTTCTGGTATACTAGTAATAGTTCCCGGTCTTGCCCCTATTCGGCCGTGTGTGGGCACAATTATGATGAGCTTGTCAAGGCACGAACAAGTGTGAAACAGATAACCACAGAGCAAAAGAAAGTAGCACAGCGGATGCAACAAATGTTATCTTGTCAATAAAATAAGGGGTGAAAATGAGCGGTGGGGCGGCGGCTTGGTATACGTTAAAACAACGGCGTAATGAAAAAGAGAAAGAAGACTCAATTATAAAGAGAACAGCATTTAACCATATAAAGAAAGCTGTTTGTTACAAATGCGGCTATGGGGTAAACCAATATCCGTGTTGGAATTGTGGAGCTAAACAATGATTGAGTGTTATAAAAGTTTATGTATGTTCCATGAGGCTCAAATAGAACCAGAACTTGGACCGTACTGTCAACTGAGTTTCTGTGTACTGGAACCTCATTCCGAAATAGCCCGGAGTGAGTGGCCGGAGCTTCATCATTCCAACGAGGCGAAGGAGGGGGATATCGTCTGGGGAGAGATTCAGCGTATCGGTAATTCCATAAATTCGGTCAGAACGTGGCATTTGAGTAGGAGGAAAGCGTCATGAAGGTCTATCCTTTCAAGGATGGGGTGGTGGGTTGGTTGTTGTGGCACTGGTATGAATTTACAAGGCCCCGGCCAGCTTATCATGACTTGGATCACAATCACCACCCAAAACCAAAAATTTTCAGAAGGAAAGCGTCATGATGGAAAGAATATTTATTTTGTTATTATTGATTGGTTGTATCATAGGCATGTATGTGTGTCTTTATATTATATGGCATATGATAAAATCAGTCATAAAGGAGAATGCCATGTTGGATAAGATAAAGGTCCACGTGCTGGAGGTGAACGACATCAATGATACCGTAGAGGAACTTACAACTGAAATCTTAAGTCCTTTACACGATATGATACTGGACGGGAGCAAAAAGGTCCGTATCACTGTGGAGATAACTGATGTTTGAATATTATGGTTTTAAATCTACTGGCAGTAAGGCCCGTGATCTTATGGGGGTGGTAGGTGAGCCCGAACAAGTGTCGTTCTGGCGTTTCGTTGGTTTGATCCTGTCAGGACGGCGCTGGAGAATTGAGAGGTTAAACTGATGTTTAAAAAAATCAAGATGATAGGACGCCAACTTCTTTATGTGTTCCTGAAACTGGGGATTATTGTGGGGACAGTTTTATTTATGGGATGTTTGGTGGCCGCCTTTTTTACTCCTATTGTTTTAATCGTCAAAGTGATAATTGGATAGTTATACGCAGATTAACCTGACTGTGCGTATAAGGAGGTATCATGTTTATTAAAGATAAAAATCATTTAAAGGGTTTTTTACACCGTACTCAACGGAGCTTCTGTGGATATGATCCTTATGGTATTGTTGTTCAAGGAACAATAACTCCCCCTCCATCGTTCTGTGATTGTAAGTACGGCGCTACGCTTCCCAACTTGGGACCAACCGAAAAGAATGGGTGTCCTGAGCTTCGTTGTATGGTAGAACTTCTCAGCCTCATGACAGAAGAAGAATACGCCACCATTATGGAGCGTGGAAATCACTCAACAATATAACTATTTTTCTTGACATATACCTCTAAATTGGTTATATTATAAGTGGAGGTAATAATGAAAAACTTAAAATGTAACGGAGACAAGAAAATAGATTTGGATAAGATATCTTCCGATGCTGTCGGGCCGTGGATTGTTAAATGTACCGGCTGTGAAAACTGCACAACAGAGACCTCATGAAATTCCTAGTCATTAAACGCCCGGAGAAGAGTTGGTCATGGGGTATTGGGTACATCAAATTCGGTGCCTTCTGGGGCTTCTACGATGAGGCCGAGAAACTCAGGGCGGTCATCACCACTGACAAATACAACCGGAAGACGATCTTTCGGAGAGTGGGTAACAAGTTTGAACCCTTCGCAACGTTCTGGGGTGTGAACTTCGCTAAAGCGTTTATCAGGGAATCACATAAGAAAGGTGTTATCTGATGAAAAAAGTATTGCCGAAAAATGGGGATCGCCGTACAGTGGGACAATATCTCTTGTTCCCAAAAATCATTGATGGTGTAAGACGTTGGTTAGAGTTTGCTGTTTGGGAAGAAGAGTTCGTAGAGTCGAAACCATATGGAATTTGGTTTGCTAAGAGGTGGATATAATCTGATAGTATTTTCCTTGACATTCACCGCTTAATTGGTTATATTATAGGTGGAGGTAATAACGATGGCAAGAATGGTATTCGGTAACTGGGCAAGCGATGAACCAAGAGAACGAAAGCCCACCCATTATGCCCCAAACATGCATTTCTATTGTACCGGCCGAAGAGCCAGATTCGCAAAGCACGAATTCACCAACGAAAGACTCATAGTGACCTGTAAAGTGTGTTTACGGAAGCTCAAGAAGGAAGGGATCATCTGATGGACCTCAGCAAGTATGCCAAGAATCTGACCGAGACTGAAAAAGAATACGGGTACTTCGTGGTTAATACCCGGCTCCTGAAGGCTCTGTCCCCTGACACTAAACTGGTTAATGTTCATGGAGCTTATGCTTATTATGGTGACAGGCTCTTGTGGGATTCAATCAGGTGTTGTAATCTCCGGTATGCATTGGAATTAAGAAGGTCTCATATGGAGGAAGGTAGAAGGCGAAATCTCCGATGGACGGCACGGCTGGCCACGGATGCAGACCTTGAAAGAATCAAACCCAACGATTTTTATTTCCCAAAGAAAGGAGACCGTGGCTATGTTCACTAAAGTCAAAGGACCGGGCGGTAAGCCCATAGAAGCATACATGACCGCCGGGGTGGATGCTGAGTACGGCCCAGTGGAAGGCGGTATGTGGTTGGGAGAGGCTATTAAAGCTTTCCTGAAGTTCCCCGTGGACATGATAGTCCTTGAGTGGGCCGAAGGTGGTAAACTTACATTCCGTGCCGCTGGTTACACCATGGATAAGGATGGTGTGGAAGGTCCGCTGGAAGAGGATAAAGTCATCACGACCTTGACTGAGATCATGAAGGTCAAGAAGATGTGGTTGAAGATTGATGACTACGGTGACAAGTTCGTTGCCACCCTTCTCTTCCCAGATGAGTATTAATAAAACTCATCTACACAACTTGCCCAGCGTGTCGGGGTCTGGCATTAGCAACGCCGGACCCAGACGGTTGGTGGGTACAGTGTCTGGATCACTACTTTGACTGCGGGTATGATTACTTCCCGAAAACATTAAGGGGGTTATGATGATTAAGAATATTCTAATTATAATTTTGATTTGTCTAATCATTCCCGTATATGCGGTTGCTGATGATGGGTTTTATATTCAGGGAGGAATCGCTTTTCATTCAATGCCAATGGATTGCCCAGAATATTGTGGGACCAATCCCTTAATGGATTTTGGTGCGGGTTATACAATTGATTTGGGCGAGTGGACCGTAGATATATATTTTGAACACCGGTCATCGTTATTTGATTACGAGGACGGATATGGTCATAATTTGCTCGGACTTGGTTTCCGTAAATACTTTAAAGAAAGGTGAACTATATGGTTAAATGTGGTTTAACAGATCATGAAAGATATTTATTAGCACTTAGTATAGAGCGCCGCCGGAAGAAGTGTCCGTGGAGCGGCACTACTATGATTTATGGGGAGGTTGGAACTTTCATGGGGGATTATGATAAAGAGACTAACCGTTACGCTTGTCCGGGATGTGATAAGCCTGTAAAAATGCGCCCCCTTCCGTCTCTTCCTTCTCGTTATGCTATGATCCCACGACACAACCATTCTCTTAAAAAAGAGTAGTATTTTAATTGACATCTCCGCCTAAAAAGGTTATATTGTAAGTGGAGGTAAGAGTTAATGACAGACAAGACAAAAAGAATTGAAGCTTTCAAAGAGTATGTCAATTTTGCAAGTAGCGTGATACCTATCCCAGATAACTTCGGTTGGAATCCTATTACTTGGGCTACTGAGAAAGCTGTTGCCTATCCCGTTGTCAGACATGAGGACCGGGGAAAGACTTTCAACAACAAGTGTTACAATAATAGCTTAGAAGAAACCCCACGATATATTTATTGTGAAGGGTATACTGACATTCCCAATATTTCTTTACCAATACATCATGGATGGAACTTTGATTCAGATACCGAAGAGGCTGTTGATGTGACTCTTTCGGACCCGGAAGACAGAGCCTACTGGGGGACCAAACTTCCCTACTTCATGGTTGTTGCCGCTATCTGTCATGATGCTTGGCCACACTGTTACGGGGTCATCAACACCGTGATGAATATGAGCCGGGATGAGAGAGAAGCAATCAAGAAAGAACTTGATGAAAAAGGGCTGTTATGAAAACCACAACCAACACAAAACGAAGTGAGAAAGCACGAGAGTTTTTAAATGCTGGCTTCACTTCCATGGCGGCTAAGAAAAGAGCCAATGAGTTGGTCAGCCGTGAATACGATGCAGTTCGAAGTGAACTCATGAAGGATTTTCTGGTTAAGAGAGAGGCAGAGCCGACAAAGGCTGATTACTACGATGATCTTTACTGGGACTTCCCCGATTATGTTCACAACTTCAAGGTTGAAAACCTCAATCTCAATGAAGATTATAATGAAGCCGTTGAGAGGATTCTGAAGCTCAAGGCTCTCAGAAACGAGATCAAAGATGCAGTCGTTACCAAACCCCTGTCAAAGAAAGCCAAGGCTGATATCGAAAGAGTTGAGCTTGAACTGAGTGTAAGTGACACGGGTAGGGCAAGGGTTGAAAAATTAGTGACTGACATTTCTGAGGTCTGGAGAAAAAGGATCGAAGCTGACTACCGTAAGAGAGTTTTCGGAGCTATCCGGGAATTCCGGATAGCTGAAGACATTCTGGTTATTCCTTACACCAAAAGTTATTCTCCCAAGTGGAACAGGAACAACCACTACTATTCTCTTTTTGCAAGACTGGTTGATAGTGTTCACATGGGGATGTACAGCAACAAGATAGCTTCTCCCAAAGTTTACACCCTGAAGCCTGAGTGGAAAACACTTCTGAAAGCGGCTGTTAAAAGAGATGGTGAAGAGGCTGTTGCAAGATTTATTTATAAGGTAACCGGAAAGCTTCTGAGTATTGTGGATAATATCCCCGGTGATTTCGAAGTAACAACGCACGGTGAGCTTTGGAGATCAACACTTCTTTTCAAGTGGACAAGCGGTGTGAGCTTCATCGTTGAAAACAAAATAGTTTATGCAGTTAGAGGGTGGACACCTTACAACAGTTTCCCCTTGACCTTCCACAAGGTGATTCTTGAAGATGGTTCAAGAATGAAAACTCCTTCAGAAGCTAAATTGAAAAAGTATTTTGGGAGGGTGTTGAAAATAGTAACATGTATACACTGTAAAAAAGAACTTCCGTTTGGGGCATCTTATTCCGCCGGAATCGATGGTAAGGAATTCGCCTGTGAAAATTGTTTCCTGAGCCCTGAGCATTATGTACCTTGGCCCGAAGAATTAATATCAAAGGAGTAATAATGAAGAGTATTGAGAAAGAACTTAATATTATATTTTTGGCTTTTGGTGGTTTGTTTGGTATCCTCGGATTAATCTTCATTGGCCGTCCAGACACATATCCCTACCCATTTGTACTAATGACGTTCGGGTGGATATTTATGTGGATCGCTCATATAGGGAAACCGAAATGAGAACCCCTACTTACAGTGTGGAGAATGGGTATGAATAATCATAGATGGTCTGGATGGCCCGGAGCATACTGCCTAAAATGCGGGTGTGAAGATGCAGTAGAAAATGCACTAGCATTAGGATGGTACGATCCAATAAAAAATACTTATGATACTCCAGAGCATGAAGAGGAAGTCGTGGCAACTTTTGTCTGTAGTGTCAGTGATATTGAATGGGCAGAGCACCTTGAAAGACAAGGAAAGTTGCACTTATGGAAAAACATAGAACAGCTTCTAAATAAGCATAGATTGAAAGAGGAGGCGACATGAGAGCACTAACGTATAGTAGACCATCACTACCATTTATCAAATGGCCAAGGGCTTTAAAGCCCTTGGTTGGTTTGAAAATCAGTTACCACGCTAAAGGGTCGTTGATACCAGTGATTTCTATGGTTGATGAAGTCAAAAAAGGTAATATTCTTTTGGCTACTGGGGAATGGATTCATACCAGCACTCATAATCTGGAAAAAATTCATAACAACCCTGTATAACTGTGGTATTATAAAAGGAGAAAAACATGTATCCAACACAAGACCCACATATATTACAAAGAATTATTGACGAGCTTCTGTCAAGAGTTCTGATATTAGAATCTATAATTAATGAACGTCTTCCACTCGGACCCTAATGATCATGAAAAGAAAACTAGAGGAAAGACGCCCGTATGATGCGTGGGATATGAGCGGGTTTAGAACTACACCGTGGGTAGCATGGCTGGCTGTTATCTTTTTTATAATAATGGGAGCCCTCTTTTTGTTTGGAGTACCCCCTGCTCCCTAATTGTTGTCCATCAAATAACCCCATGTGTGGCCGGGGATATACTGGCGCAACCGTTTGGTGTGCTGACTGTCTTGTAGAACACGGCAAGACGCTTGACACAATTGTAATTGAACTTCCAAAGGAGAAAAACCATGCCGTGGAAAAAGTATCGAAGAACAAACATACAACCAAGCGAAATGAGACCTTACATCCCCGGAGAAGACTTGAGCAAAATATCCGTAAGTCCGGAAATCACACCCAGAGAAGGTGATATGGTTGCTCGTGATCCGGACTGTCACACTGACCAGTGGTTAGTTACCAGAACGTACTTTGAAAAGAATTTGGAACCATTGTAAATTTGTAAAGGAGGTTCATCATGGCTGACAAAGATGAAGAAAAATATCTCAATCCAGTTGGGTACTGGGAAGTAACCACGGACGGGGACTGTGAGGGCAGGAGCCAACGTCACCTTGGCACGTGGTACGGTCATTGGGTGGATATTGCATTTCATCTGGCAGACCGCCAGTTCTATCAACTCAAGTTCGAAAAGATAGAGCGGCCGGAAGTGTATGACCCGGTTAAGACAGAAGTCAACGTCATGTTTAATATCGATTCGGGTACATGGGGTATGAACAGACCCCAGCGTATTAAGTTCTTCACAGAAGCTTTGGGAGACATGGCTGATAAAGTTATCGTCAAGGATTGCAACTATTACGGGAGCGTTACCTTGACACGAGGTGATTTAGCTGAGAAAGAGCTTGCCAAGAATAAACTCCAAAAACAGGCGTTGGCCAAACTCACCACCACTGACAAGGAGGCACTGGGTCTGTTATGACAAAAGAACACGATTGGTTTAGAAGAGGAGTAGGTGATCCGGATGATGCTTCTCCAGAGGAAAAGAAAGAAAATAAATTATACCGGAGCCTTGTCCGGATTGAAGAGGTTGGAGAAGATTACATCATAGTGTGTGTTCCAGCGTGGGACTCTAACTCTTTCAAGGTCATGAGAAACAGAATTTGGATAAGTGAAACACTTAGCCTTGATGAATTGCGGGAGAAAAAGTGTCCTATCAGGATACCTGTTAAGTGTACCCTTGGGGTGAAATTCCATCAGAATATGCGCTTCCACCAATGGGAGACAGAGAGTATGGTGGACGCCAACGAACTAGCCGAACTTAAGACATACTGGGCGGCTAAGTTCAATCCAGATGACGCTTACTATATGGGATTGACTTTCGGAGATGAGGTGGACAAATGATTGACGCTATTGGAGTTGCTTACTTCGCCACTGTAACAACGGCCACAATCCTATTGACATTCGCTGTTATTATACTTATGATGGCGGTAAGACAACTAAAGCGCCGGGTCCGGGAGTTGAAGACGGCCGTGTCCTGTAAATCTTTTGTCGTGATCCGGTATGAATGGATAAATCTCACTCAAAAGAAAAGGTTTATTCGGTGTGTGGTGTGTCTGGCCCAAGCACCTCTTCATTTAGCTGGGTGTGATTTTGAAAGACAAGATATGATAAGGGCCAGAGCGAGAAGGGGGAATAGCCCATGAAACAAAAAATCGAATATAATTTTGAAGGAGATTTTTCTAAAAAATGTCGTATAGCTTCCGGCTTTTATGATGAAGGTAGGGAGGGGCAATATTATGGAAGAATCTGTGTAACCGACCAACAGTGGGCTATTGTTCTATTCGATGGAGATGATGACCCCACCCTTTTCAAAATAGATGGTCTTGATATTGTCCAAGAAAAATGGGTTAATGGGAGGTTTTTATGACAAACGGCGAACGATTTCTTGACCTTTTAAAAAAGGCTACCAAAAATCTGCTTCCACCGGAGAGCCACGAACTGGCATTATGGTGTTTATTGGAAAGTGAACGGGAGAACGTATTGCTGTTATTGGACCAAGGACATCCTTTCCAATTCCATAAAGCTTTCCGGCAAATGGACATCACTGATTCCGGGCGCAGAGATATGGCCATATGGCACCTTCTTGATAACGCTAAAATCTTCTGGGAAGTATTCCATGAGGTCTGGCCCTTGAGGGAGAAATAATGTCTCATGATAACTGGTTTCAACCAGATGAACTATCTATTAATTATGTAAAGGAATTTTCAAGAGCGGAACGTGCAGAAACTTTCTTGGAGATGATTCGAATAACCCTAATGTGTTCACCGTTTAAAAATACTGTTTGGGGGAAGAAGATAAACAATCTTATAAAACAATATAAGAAGGAATCAACAACATGAAATTTCTTTGTATAATTCGTCATAAGTGGGACGTGGAAAAATGTGGGTGTAGTCGAACATGTGATCGATGTGGAGCTTATCAATATAGAAAGTGGTCCACTGGTGATTGGGTGTTTATGTAATTTTGAAAAGGAGGTTCATCATGGCCGGAAAACAGGGACGGAAAAAGAAAATCAAAATGACCAAGAATCAAAGAATTAGGGCGGGGTATCAGAACCAGATTATTAATCTAACCCAAGTCTTGATGGAGAAGTTTTT